>Ga0209066_10001121_pt1 | contig 36305 bp, 29 predicted proteins | sample All_14_2_FD_187198 | JGI IMG/M metagenome (GOLD analysis project Ga0209066, IMG submission 187198) | Freshwater microbial communities in response to fracking from Pennsylvania, USA - Allegheny Zone_MetaG_DW_15 (SPAdes) (version 2) ... | reverse complement strand
TTCCAAACGATTACCATATCTGGAAAAGGAACTTGGCCGCAAGCATGTCACACGTCTTAGGCTTTGGGAGGAATACATTGCAGAGTATCCTAGTGGCTACAGTTTCACCCAATTTTGCTTCCCCAAAGAGATTGGGTTAATTAAAATTCCCTAAATTTACACTCTATATTTTTGTTCGGGATAGAAGTATAAAGCAGTATCTTCTTCCTTAATATTAAATAGAATTCTGTTTGTTGTAACTGTTTGTATTACTTATTAATCAGCCAAATCTACCTTTAAATTGACCTTAGAGAGGTATTGAATGTGATTATCAAATTATAATTGTTTAGTCTAGTCTTGTTTTATACTAATACCATTAACTCAGATGAGAAAACAAATTGTTTCACTATTAGTCTCTGCCATATTGGTTTTGAGTTCCTGTAGTCTAAAAGTATCGACTTCAGTAACGAAGTCTTCATTGCCACTAAAATATGACCAGGAAGTTTTTGTTTTAGAATTAGACCAACCTACTCCCGATAGTGCCGAGGTTATAGGGACGGTTAAAATTGGTGATGCAGGACTTACCACCAATTGTGACTACCTTACGGTTATTGAGCGTGCTAAACAGGAAGCCCGAAAGATAGGTGGTAATGCTATTAAAATCGTAGAACACAGTCTTCCTTCCTTCTTTGCTAGCTCATGTCATCAAATTACGGCAAATATTTTAGTTCTTAAGAATGGGAATATGAAATCAACCATAATTCCTGATGAACCACAAGATCTTGATTATGCCATTTTAAATATCTATAGAATGGGGAATTATGGTGGTTTGGTTAAGTACAATCTTTATCTCGGGGATTCTGTTTTATGCCGGGTAAAAGGAAATTTTAAGACAACCATTCATATAAAGAAAGATGGATTGAATTCTCTATGGGCAAAAACGGAGACAAAGACAGAGATCCCTATTAATATTGAGATGGGCAAAACCTATTATATAAGATGCGGCATTAAGTTCGGCGTCTTTGTAGGGCGCCCGGTTATAGAGCTCGTTGAAAATCGCATTGGGAAGGATCAATTTGAACATTTTTATACTGAAGAATAATGAAATACTCACTCTTATTAGGCTTAGTACTCCTCATTTCTACTTATGGTATTTCTCAAGATCTAATCGTAACTGATAAAGGGGATTCGATTAATGCGAGAATCTCGAAGGTGAAGTCAGATTATATCTATTTTGCCTTTAAACATAAAGGTGAGATCAGAAATACTTTAATCTCGGTAAACTCTGTAAAGGATTATAAATATAATTTCTATCAGACAAGTCTTGTCCCTAAGGATAAAGTCAAACCTGTTTATAGTTATCCTCGTTTCCGGATTGCATTAAATGGCGGATTTAGCTATGAAACTGCTTCTCTGGCAAAAGGGATACCGAGTGGGCTTAAGGATTATTATAATGGGCTTAAATCCGGGTATCATTTTGGGGGTGATATGACCTACTTTATTTCGGAGGTAATAGGATTCGGGGTGAAATATGTTAATTTTCTCACTTCAAATAGCCTTTCTAATGTTACCTTTTTTGACAATTATGGAAATACGCGAAGTGGTAAGATGAGTGATGATATAGCGATTTCTTACATTGGACCGACATTCACTAGTAGGTATTTGAGTAACAGTGGTAGAAATTCATTTCTCACAAGCGTTTCTCTTGGATATGTACACTATAAAGATGATGCGGTATTGATTGATTATTATGTGATCAGAGGGGGTACGGTAGGAATGAATTTTGAACTTGCTTACGAAACCAGATTAGCAAAGAATTTGTATTTAGGGGTTCAAGTATCGCTATTAGCGGCTACGTTGTTTTCCTATGATTTTGAAGATGAAACCACTTCCACTCATATCGAACTAGAGAAGGGGGAATATGAAAGTCTAAATCGGCTCGATTTTTCTTTTGGGTTGAGATACTGTAGATAAAGGAATTGCTACACTTAGCTAAACTACTCGATAACGATATTCCACTTTTGTGTCGGGGGTAACCTTTTCTGAGTATAGTGAATATTGATTTGGCTCAAATAAAACGCGCATAATTCTGCGATAGAGATATTGAAGAAGAAAGTCAAAATCTTTCTTGCTTAGACAGTGAGGGTCTCGGGTCAAGTTTCTTGAGTATGGAAAAATTGATATCGGGATTCTTGTCAGAATTCTCTATCGCCTTACTACGTTTTAGAGTTTATAAATAGGAAGGAGACTCATCCAATTAGTCTGGATTGTGAGAAAGCCTCAATTGCGGCAAGTAAAAGAACTATAAATTGAGGGTTTTAAATCTATTTCGTCTTTTTACATATGATTATGTAAAATGGATAGTTTTCCTGTACTTCTTGTATTTCAATAATTCCGTAGTCTTTGAATTCTATTTGGATTGTTTCCAAATCATAGAAGAAAATACTTACACCACCGAACATTTCAAAGCGATCTTCACTGATTAGAGTGCCTTGTCCATATGAACTAGCTTTTTTTGTAATGGCTGTGAATATCATCATGCCATCTTTTCGTAGTTGGTTAAAGCAATTGCTTAACAGTTTTTTTCTCTCTTTTTTGTCCAGCAAATATATAAGGCCATAGCAAAATATCCCATCATATATTGACTGATCAAAAGGCATTTCAGTGACTGATCCTTGATAAATTCTCAGTTTGTTTCCAATATGCTTTGATGCTAAATCAATAGCTGTTCTGGATATCTCTATACCGGTAACTTCCATTCCGCTATCTAGAAAAATTTTTGCATTTCGACCGTAACCAATACCGGGAATTAGAACGCTCTTAACGCAATTTTCAATGAATAGATCTTTGGCTCTAACCGCTGATTTTGCAGGGTCTTCTCCCCACATTTCGCCCTTATCTTTGAACGCTTCTTCCCAAAATTCTGTCATAATGATTCTTTTAAAAGGAATTAAACGAGGTCTCTATAAAAAAGTTAGAAAATTTGCCACTGAGTATGTCTTGTTATTTCTGATCTGTATTATGGATAAGAAAACTAACATGCTTGATCTTTTTCCTGTTGTACGTATAGGTAATATGAATATAGCCATCCTCGCTTTGAATTATTGCGGGATAGCTAAATTCCCCGGTAGGTTCATTCTCTAACTCCATAAGAACTTGCCAATTAAACCCATCAACCGACCAGTAGAGGTTTAATTTATTCCTGCCTACCTCCCATGATTCACCCCTTTTCATGGGATTATTGACTAATAAAAATAATCCCGATTGAGTTCTGATTGCATCAATTCCGGCATTGGGATGTGTTACATCAGTTGGCGTAATCTCAGACCATGTTAGTCCTTCATCATTAGACCAACTCTGCATAATGACGTTTTGATCACTTCTTAATAAGGCCTGTATTTTACCATCAGGATATGCTAAAAGAGTTGGTTGAATGACTTTAATCTTGATATCTGAAGGGATTTCGATTCTAGTCCATGTTCTACAGTTATCAATGGACCTTTCTATGTGGGCCTTCCATATTCCGGTGGGGGATTCAGTACTCGATGGACTTAGAACGATTCCTGATTTTAGTTTAATAGGCTTATTTCTTATAGGGCCAAGGATACCATCGGCTAGTCTTTGTTCTACTGACCAAGTATTCCCTTGATCAATGGAGTATTTAAAGAGCCCCCACCATGAGGTAGGATTTGATCCAACTTTGTAAAACAGAAACAAGCTATCCCCTGCATTGAAAAGAACAGGGTTCCAGGTAGGATATGATAGGGTATCATTAATCAGTCCGTCGGCTACTTTACAAGGTGTTGTCCATTGCTGCAGGATCCTGCGTGAGGTGTAGATAGAAACATCAGGACTTCTTTCGTATTTGCCACCAAAGAAAGTTACGAGTAGTCCCTCTTTTGTCTCGACGATTGAAGAGGCATGACAGGATGGGAATGAGGCCGAATCAAATATGTATTCTTCTGATAGGGATTTTATTTGAGGCTTTACTCCTTCTTTTTGTGAAAAGCCAAAACTATCTGATAACACAATTACTAAAAAAAGGGTGAGGAGAAGAGAAGTTTTTTTCATAGTGGCTTGTTAGTAGGATGTGTTCTATGTGGTTTTTTTGAGCATAATCAGAGTCATTGTTAATTCTAGCATTGATTCGACAAAGGTTAGGAGGAGTGATTATTTCAAATGTACGCAATGAAATAATATTTGCTAAGGATTGTGAGAAACTGACAATGAATAGCAATAGTTGAATTGTCGATTTTATCAAAAAAACGGTTAGGAGAGAGCTTTTGTGCGTTTAATGTTATGGTAAAGTATAGTTTTACTATTCGGGTTTTTGTCCGACAATCTCAATTTTGTTTTCATCTAAATTATACATATAATGCTGATTAGTTGCAGTACATAAAACAGTAAATGTTTTCATTTCACATCCAGGGGCATATAATCTAAAAGTGCATATATCTGTAGCTGAAATGTATGGAGTAGTGGGTAAATGTGAATGAACCGAGGAGATTACCTTTTGTTTTTGTGAGGTTTGAGCTTTAATTGGGATTATTATTGAATGGAATTTCTTCCAACTAGTGATTTTCCCTGTTGAATCTGCATTTTAATAGGTTTTAGAATTGGTTGAGAAAACTCTTGGGGTCTTTTAACCCCTTCATTCATCTTCGTTTATTTTAGAATAATCAAATATAGGGCTTTTGTTGGAGGATTTGCTCTTCGCTTCTTCTTCGCTTCTTCTTCGCTTCTTAATCGTATAGGATAAGATTTTTTTCTGTTTTGATTAGGTAGTCTGTGATGGTAGCCTGTTAAGTAAAAAGGATTTCTCTTTAATGATCAGGTACATTATGTTTTGATTGCTTGTAATGGACAAATAGGGGTTAATCAAAAGAACTTCAAAAACGGTTCGGGATGGCTACCTAATTGTTCGTTAAAAATAGGTTGAAGTATGGAGAGGGAGCGAAGAGGAATCGGAGAGGTAAGGTATCTTATTTAAATTTGGGCTAAATAGTGTTACCGGTATTGTCAGTTTTACGAATGAGATAATTTTGTATTGAAATCAATTGAACCAACAATTTAAATTAACAACCAGCTTACACCCTATGCACCGAATAGAAAAACACCCCATTCTGGAGGTACCGGTAGTCGATGAAGTAACATTCACCTTTAACGGAAAAGAAGTCAGAGGACAAAAAGGATTTACCATTGCAGCAGCCTTACATCAGGCCGGTTATCCTGTCCATAGCCACAGCCTACAAAACCGTGAACGAAGCCTTGAATGCGGTATTGGCAAGTGTGGTGCCTGTGAAATGTTAGTTGACGGGCAGATAAAGAGGATTTGTATTACTAAAGTTGATCAAGTCAACACGGTTTCCGAGATACCCAAAGAGTATAACCCGGGTGTTATTGACTATCAAAAGCAAGAGGCAGTGAATGTCTATAAGACACCGGTTGCTATCATTGGCGCCGGGCCTGCCGGTCTAGCGGTTCGTGAGTTTCTAAACCAAAATAACATCCATAATATTGTTATTGATAATAATGATAAAATAGGTGGTCAGTTTCTTATGCAGACTCACCAGTTCTTTTTCTTTGAGAAGGAGAAGAAGTTTGGTGGGATGCGTGGTTTCGATATAGCAACAACTCTCGCTGGCGCTGATGCAGATGGAATTTTCCTGAACTCAACGGTTTGGGATATCCTTGAAGGGAAAAGAATTGCTGTGAAGAATATAAAGACCGATGAGGTCTATTATGTAGATGCAGATTATATGGTGGTTGCCACTGGTGCAGTCCCTTTTATGCCCACTTTCGAGAATGACGATGTGCCGGGCGTCTATACAGCCGCAGTCGTTCAGAAGATGATGAATAGTGAGTTTACTCTCCTTGGTAAAAATGTTCTTACCGTTGGGGCTGGTAATATTGGTTATCTCACGTCATATCAACTTATGCAGGCAGGTGCCAACGTTAAGGCCATCATAGAGGCTCAACCTTTTGAGGGGGGATTTCCTGTTCAAGCTAATCGTGTTAGAAGATTAGGTATACCAGTCCTCCTTTCCCATATCCTTGTTAAAGCCATTCCCAATGCCGATAATACCGGTATCATTGGTGCCGTAGTTGCTCAATGTGAAAACTTTAAAGCAGTACCTGGAACAGAAAAAGTAATTGATGGGATTGATGCTATAAATATCTGTACCGGTTTGGTGCCAGATGATCAGCTGCTCTTAAAAGGTAATGAGATTTTCGGCCGTAATTGTTTCGGAGCCGGAGATGCTATTCGTATTGGTGAAGGGACAAGTGCTGTGCTCAGGGGACGGCAGGTAGCCTTTGAAATTCTTATGGACATGGGGCTCAGGGTTAAGTATGATGATTACCTCTCCATCAGTAAAGAGTATATCGATTCTCAGCAACATCCTATAAGAGTTCTTGAAAAACCTTTCCTTCCTACCAAAGAGAGAATGGAGTCGAAAGGTTTTGTTCAGATAGATTGTCTATATGGTTTTGCATGTAACCCATGCGAATTTGCTTGTCCTCATGGTGCAATCACCAAGACCTCCACAAATACAACTCCGCAAATAGACTTTGAAAAGTGTATCGGTTGTATGGACTGCGTATATCAATGTCCGGGATTGGCAATTTTCGGATATAACTTGAAGAAAGAGTGGTATTTCTTACCTGTGGAGTATGAGGTAGCCGAGGGTATAGAGGTCTATTTAGTGGATAATAGTGGAAAGAAACTGGGAGAAGGGTTGGTTGAGAAGATCTTAAAGAAACCTAATAAAACCAATGTTGCCCGTGTGAAGTCGTTGAATATTCAAGGGGAGGAGATGACTAAGGTTAGAGGGTTTATAGCCAAAGATCGTTATCCAGAGCCATTTGAGATGCTACCCGCTGATTCTGAAATTAAATCGGAGACCTATGTCTGCCATTGTGATGATGTTAAGGTTGAGGAGATCTTACAGATAGTAGGTGATCGGAAGTTTATTTCCGTTGATGAGATTAAACATACAACCAGACTTGGTATGGGGGCATGTCGTGGAAAGCGTTGTATTCCGCGATTGAAGCAGATGATAAGAAACTATGGGATACAGGTTGTTGGAGAAGCCACTCCACGTGGCCCACTTTCTAATCAGCTCTCTATGGGCGAACTCTATCCGCGTCCGGTTCATGAGAATGTAATTGCACCTAATAAAAAGGGTCTTACTTCTAAAGAGAAGGTAAATGTTATTATTGCCGGTGGCGGAATGGGTGGTAGTGCGCTTTTCCGTTATTTCAGTGAAGCAGGGCTTAACCCCGTGTTGATTAACTACGGAAGAGGAGCTTCATGGCGTAATATAGCTGGTGGTCGTCCCAATTTCTCTTTACCAGAACTGAGCGATATTGCCGTTAAGAACCTTGAGATCTTTAAAGATCTCCAAAGGTTACGAAACGTAGACTTTAGGCCTATAGACTATGTTACATTTGCACATAATGAGCAGGTATATAGTGCTTTAAAGGCATCCATGGCTTGGAGTGATGCCGAGATGGTTGAGCCAAAAGACTTCCAAAAGAGAGTTAGTCCCTATTATAACCCCCAATTGGATACTTATCAGGCTGCATTAATTACCCACAATTGTTGGCAAGCTACTCCGGGGCGCGTGATCGATCTGATTCGTCAGATAGGGATTCAGAATGGAGGTCGAATTGAGGAAGATTGTCAATTGATCGATGTTAAACGAGATGGCAAGGGTTATAATGTTCTTGTCTTAACTCATGAGAAGAAGTATATAGAGTTTTATACTGATCATTTTGTTAACTCTCTTGGTCCAGAAGGGGATAAGTTTGCACGGATGCTGGGCATTCAGACGGGACAATATCCTGTGAAGCATCAAGCTTTTATTACCCGCCGATTACCCATGTTAGGCGTTAATGGGGTTCCTCTTCCTATGTTGATTGACAGACGAAATTATAAGGGCTTTGTTGCTGTTTATGGTCAACAACTAGGGGAGACTGGCCAAGTCATTGGATGCGCATCTCCAGCAGTTGATGCTGCCGAGACGCAGAAGAACTTAAAGATTAACTCAAAAGAGTTCTTAGAGATCGTCTCAGAGATATTTGTAGATTGGCTGCCGGAGTTGTCAAGTGTTGGGTTCCAGGCTATCTGGGCTGGGTATTATGTCGAGCCTCGGATGTTAATTGATCCTTCGGTAGGACTATTTACAGGTATGAGAGGACAAGGGTTTATGCTAGGGCAGTATCTGGCGAAGATGTATGTAGACAGCTATCTGGGGAAAGAGGTGCCAGAGTATTTCAGTCGATTAGCTGTTACTGGAGATGGCTTGCTTGAAAAGGCGTTTAAATAGCCGATATCTATGTTGCTTGTGACGAAGCAATAGTACTGTCGATTTTTGAACCACGAAAGGCACGAAAGGCACGAAAAGAAAGAACGAAATCTGCTAGAAGATAAATTTCGTGCTATTCGTGTTTTTCGTGGTTCAAAAAATACCCGAACCATCCTCAATAAAATTTCGTGTTATTCGTATTTTTCGTGGTTAAAAAAACAATGGCACACAACAGCATAGCAGAATCAAATAGCTTCATTGTAGTAGATAAATTCACCAAGTACATAGACTTTTCGCTTTAAAAATGTATTAAATTTGTTACAAACTATCGTTACTAAAATATAGAGATATGTCGGATTGGATTGAAGATGCCGAGCTTGGCAGAAACCCGGATGGTGAGAGAGAGCAGTATCAAGAGTCTATTGAGCAAAAGAAGCAGGCCGTACAGGTTAACGTTGACAAGATTGGACGGCAATTTGATGAATTTACTGCCAAAGTTGCTATGTTGGCTTTACGGGTGAATAAGCTACCCGAGGGTCATCGACCTCCTATAGGCGATATCTCGTGTTCTAGTAAGAAGTCACACCTTAATAACCATTTGTTTGTTTGTACCTCAGGACGACGCATCGTTGAAAAAGAGGCTGGAGGGCTCTTTGGATTATTCTCTTCTGTTACACGTTACAAGCAGGTTAGGGTTGTCTTTTTATCTATATCAAGGAAAGAGGGTTATGTAGACATAGAATACAAGGATTATTTATTGAGAAAGAGACGTTTATCATCTGCTTATGGGGATGGAGAGGGAAAGCAGACCAATGTTCATGAGTTATTTCATATTCCTATTGAGCGATTAAATGACCAAGCGGTCAGATCTGTAATAGACTGGCTAGCTCATAAAGGAAACGAAGATGCTTTACCTTTAACCTAAAGCATCAAAAGAGAATAAGCGCGATATAGTACAGGTGAGTTAAAGATTCTATTAAGCCAGAATCTATAGCCAATTCTGCCGTCGGAAGAAAATCATAAAGATTGCAATAACAGCAAACATAACGCCCACAAGCATTAAAAATGCAAGTTTACTCTCTTGAAGTGGGAGAGGGACATTCATACCATATAATCCCGTAATAAAAGTAAGAGGTAGTATGATGGAAGAAATAATGGTTAGTGCTTTTATTATCTCATTGGTTCTATTGGTCTGAAGGGAGTCAAAGGTTTTGGAATAGCCCTCAATTAATTCGGAGTAATCTTCAATTAAGTCCCACATTTTTTGGATATAGTCTAAGATATTGCTCCAGTATTCTTCCATGTTCTCGGCGAAGCCATCTATTTCCCCTGTCTCAAATTTATTAAAGACGGGCAACTGAGGTTTAAAGATAGTATTCAGCAGGATAATATTCTTTCTTGTAATACTAATTCTCTCAATGGTTCTTATTGCTCTACGTTCGAAAAGATCGCGCCCGGCACTATCTACATTGTCTCCTATGCGTCTGATTAAGACATACGTCTCTTTCATTAATTGTTCGAGAATATGGTATAGTAAAGCATCAGAAGTGGTAATCTCCAACTCTTCTTTGCTTTCTATTTGGGTTTTAGTGTTTCTGAATAACTCGCTAACCACCCAGTGCGATTTCCCTAAGGTTATTATATAGTTTTTTCCCCAGAAAATTTTCTCTTCACGAGTACGAAGGAAGGTATTGGTTTTATCGAAGTAAGGGAAGTGAAGAATTAGAAAGTAGTAATCATCATAGACATCGATCTTAGGCCGTTGATTGATTAGACTTCGACAGTCCTCAATATCTAATGGATGGAAGTGAAAATTATCTTTCAAATATTGAAGATCTTCCTCCGAGGGGTTGAGAACATGGTGCCATTTTAGCGTTCCCATTTTAATGGTTTCAATCATAGCCTCGTTGATTTAATGATGTAAATATTACAGTCTACATTCCGAAGAAAGTTTTAAATTCCTGGCAAAAATAGGGAATCTAAGGTTAATGGGCTTTTTAATTGTTAATTTATTTTAAAATTGGAGTATGTTAATTTCGGCGTTCAATCCGTTCCTTTTCAAGAATGCAATTAAATGGGTATTTAGATCAGCAACTTATGGTATTTAGTATTCATCTTTAGGTGAATCATTGAAACAATTACAAGGGTGAGGTTCATCGTGTCAACCGTAGATACGATGAACCTCACCCTAAACTATGCAGAGAGTACTCAGAGGTTAATTTTATCTAACAATAGAGAACTTCTTCGTGTAAATCTCTTTTTTTGTTAGGCTGTTAATCTGCATGATATAAAGGCCCTGAGGAAGGGATTTAGTGTCTATGCCTATTGTATTGTTTCCAGGAGCAATCTGTAGGGAGGTCCATTTGATTCCATCAATGGAGTAGATCGAGATCGTGGCACTGTTCTGTGTCTGGTAATCTATTTTTATCTCTTGGCTGCTTGGTGAAGGATATGGGTTTGAGAAATAGTCAGAAGATTTCTCTTTGTCATCGATTCCAATGGTTAAATCAGCTGCCAATACTTTAAAGTCATCGAAATAGAATCCATCATAGTTATAGGTACTGTTTGATTTTAAAGCGAATCGGATGTAGATAGTTGTATCAAGCCAAGGAGTTAAACTGCAGGTCTCCTCTATAAATTGACTTGCTACCGAGGTGTAGATGGGTAATCCTGGAGCGATATTCGTTCCGCCATCGACAGTGTAAAGTCCTTTAAGTGAGGTCCAGTTACTATTATCTATACTGACTTGAAGCTGCACGAAGTCAAAAATTCTCTCTAACTGATGTTTAAATTTGAATTGGATAACAGCTGCACCTTTATCTTTTAAGCTGATTGGGTTCTTCAACTGGATTATATTGTTCTGGTTTCCGCTATAATTACCGACCGGTGAGTCGGTGATTGAAGCAGGAGCCGATGCAAAAACGTAATTATTGTTTCCCCATTTAGAGGAGGTCCAGTTGCTCATATTGTCACAGGGATCATTGAACAGAGGTTGAAGTGGCCCAACGTATCTTTCAATGGTATCGGCATAGGTAATGAACCCATCGCTCCATTTAAGGACAAGTTTATAGGTATAGCCCGAACTAATAGAAGTTGCAAAGGTGACGGGAAGTGAATCAGAAATAGATTGAAGAAGGATGGGGTTGACATAGGTGTTTTTCGAACTGGTAGTTACTCTGGGATCAAGTGACTCCAACCATACACTATAGGTACCAACTTCTGCCTGTCCTAGTCGTTTAAAAGAGTATTTTATAAAACGTACCTCTCCGGCAAGACCTTCGGGTTGAATGAGAGGGGCTGATTGTTTCACTTCCGAATATCTTCCTGCAAGTTTGATTGCAAGTATATTTGAAGGAAGAACCTCTTGGCATAAAGGGATGATTCGATCAGGTTCTGGCCAGAAGCCATCAATGTCACTGCCCATTTCGGGAGTAAAACCAACAATTTTGGGTTTAAGTGTCTGTTCCCCATACATCCAATCAAGAGCATCTCCGTTTGTATTGTATAGGATTGCTCCAGGCTGGCCATATTTATAGCCATTACTTGCAGTCATTCTATAAGCATACTGTCTGAAGACCGCGCTGTCGGGAGAGCCTTGGTCGGTATAAGCCCATGAATAGAGCCAGAAATTACTGTAACTATGATAATTTAAGCAGACCGAGAATTTTTGATCAATACAGAAATCACGCATTATTTGGGTTTCTATCTCGCTAAAGGGACTGGTCCCTCTATAAGTATCTGACCAGGTACTGGGCGATGAACCAATATCATCCAAACCCCATTTATACCCATAATTTCTATTTAGATCAACACCAAAGGTGCCATCTCCATTATCAAGGCGGTTTTTGCGCCACATTCCACCCCCATCAGGGTTTGTAAGCTGATTATAGGTTAGTCCATCGGGATTGACCACAGGAATAAAGTAAAGGGTGGTAGTGTCAATAAGCTTTTTAATTAAAGAATCCGTTTCATAGTTTTCCAGAAGATGATACATGAAGAAAACCAATTGATGAGGTGTGATTAATTCACGAGCATGATGCAAGCCAGTAAACAGCACTTTAGGTTCTTGCTCTTCTACATCTGGATGATTTGAAATCTTCAAATAGTAAAGATGATTTCCATCTACAGTTGATTGGTCAGACACCTTTAATCTTGCAGAGGTGATGTTTGGAAACCTAGCATGCATAGAGTCAAGTTGAGCCATTGTCTCTTCCATTGTAAGGTAACTTCCCATAGACCCATATTTGAAGCCCTGGGGGATATTTACAGGAACAGTTTTGTTGTCAGGAGCATTGTTTTTGAGCCTTTCGCTAAACCATTTTGCGGCATCTTCATGAATGATGGTAAATGATATCCCAGCCTTAGAAAGTTCTGATAAATGAGTTTGGGTGGCATATAAGTTAGCCGAGTTGTCCTCGTTACAGAAGATGTCGTCTAAAGCTATTCCAAGGGGAGGCAGTTTATCTGAAACAGTATTAAAATGATCAATTTTTATTTTAGACCATTTCTCCGGAGTGGTTTGGGCACTCGCTATAGAAAAACTGATAAGGATTAGGAAAAGAGTTTGAAATATTCTCATAGCAATATTATTAAGGCCATAAAGATAGATCAAACTTTATTATCTCATTACGTGAGGCAGGTTAGAAATCTTGAATAGAGTGCTTTGGTATTCGATTGGTAGATAATTTAGAAATGGACTACTTTTTCCATTGCAAAGTCTCAATAAGATGAGCAATATCTTTTTGCAGAAACTCAATGACAGGTGCAAGAGAGTCATTATTAGGAACAACATTGAAATAGAGGGCCCCACGTAAGAAATTGGCCGAGCTATCGGTTACAAAGAATTGCAAAGGAGATGCTGCTCCACTTCCTGAGATGGTATAAATGGCGCCCCAGACATCGTGTTCTTCTGATGCCACAACTGATTCGTCAATCGCAGAAGCTTTAGAAATATGTCGTGATAAGAAGACGTGATTGTCTTCAAGATAGGTCGCGATATTTCCGTTAACCGCTTTATAGGTAAGAAAAAGGGTAGCTTTATATCTTGGGATGTCAATATTAAGCATGTAAGGTTGGTTTATGGCCTCCTTTGGAGTCGATAATTTTGCATAAGATGGATATTCGAATTTATAAGGGAACGTACTGTCTAAAGAGATATAACTTCTTTCTGGTAACTCAATTCGAATGTATCCTCGGGGTTTAGGAGTGTAAGTCTCATCGCAGCTAATTGCGATGGTTAATATTACGAGGAGAGAGATTATGGTTTTAAATTTCATTTTATGATTTTGTATTTTGATACGCTAATGAATAGGTTGAGTTATTTTGAAGGAGATATAGATGGAACCCTATTTTAAAGGTCTCTAAATAATTACTTTCTCAACTGGCCATACTTTTAGGCTTTTAATTCTGCGGCTTTCGATGGCCTCAACAGATACGTTATAGTCTTTAATAATTAGAGCTTCTCCTTTTACAGGGAATCGTCCAAGAATCTCTAGTACTAATCCAGCTAACGTTTCTGCCTCTCCCTTTATTGGATCAAAGGTGTCTTCAGGGATACTTAATATTCGGCAAAAATCATTTAATAAGGTTTTTCCATCGAAGAGATGCGTGTTTGCATCGAGTAGCACATGAAATATACCGTCTGTTTCGGTATCAAATTCATCATTAATCTCGCCAACAACCTCCTCAATGATGTCTTCAAGACTTACCAGCCCAAGAGTTCCTCCGTATTCATCAACAACAATAGCTAAGTGGTTCTTTATCGACCTAAACTCGGTTAGAAGATCTCCTATGTTCTTGTTCTCAGGTACAAAAAATGGTTTTCTAAGTAGCTCAATCCAGTTAAAAGAGCTGTTAGCCTCCAGGTGGGGTAACAGATCCTTTATGTATAAGATTCCCAAGATATGGTCTAGTGAACCATCATAAACAGGAATTCGAGAGTATCCTGATTCTTGAATAAGATGAATGAGTTCGGAAAAGGGGGTTTCCTTGGCTATGGCTGCGATATCGGTTCTTGAGGTCATCACCTCCGAAACTTCCACATCGCTAATACGTACTATTCCCTTTAGAATTCTTATTTCCTCATCAGTCTGAGGTGTCGGACTGGTTAGGTCGATTGCATCTGTAATGTCAGTTACTGATAAGGAACCACTCATTTTAACACTTAATCGTTTATCTAAAAATGAAGATGATTTAACGAGAAGAAAAATGATGGGATAAAAGAGTTTTTTTAATATGAGAAGCAATCTAAAAGTACTTCGTGCCACCGAAAGGCTGTTACGAGTGGCGTATACTTTTGGTAAAATCTCACCGAAGAGTAAGATAAGTGATGTTAAAACGATAACTTGAATTATGAAGGCTAATGCAGGATCATCCTTAAAATTGAATAATTCATCGATAGCAAAACCAGAGATTATAACAATTCCGATATTAACGAAATTATTCCCTACAAGGATGGCAGCAAGTAGGTCTTTTGGCTTCTCTAAGAGACTGACTATTTTGCGATCTACTTTAGAGTCGCTATGTTTAAGCTGTTCTAATTGCGTTGGAGTGAGTCCAAAAAAAGCAATCTCAGATCCAGAAATGAGGGCAGAGAGGAATAAAAGAAAGATGATGGAAATAAGATAGAATGCAATGATCGGGGCATTGTCGGCCGAAATGTACAGTAGATTGGTATTGTCTAGGAACCATCGGGTATAATCCATAATGAATGCCTCTGTCTTTGTATTTCTTTCCTATTGTAAGGACATCACAAAATTACACAATCTGATGGGTATTCTGACCTATTATTCTGCTTCGATTGATCTATGAAACATTGAGACTTGTAGCTTATCATCCTCTATGTTTCTTAATCTTAACATTGGAACCCTATAGCTCTTCTTGAATATTTACTGATTAGTTAGCCTTTAAGACTACCTATCTGCCTTTGTTCAGAGATCTTTTAAAATTGATTATTAGTTTGGGTAGATTAATTCATACCGAAGGGGGAGGTCATAAAAAAAGTCCGAAAGAACTTCGGACTTAGAAAAGAAAGAATTGCTGTTTCTGCTGCTAAGTATGTGAGATAATATCTCACGAATATCATTCATTAAAAAGGCATCTCCTCATTATTATTATCTTCTGCGACCATTGATTTTGTTTCAACAGATTCAGAATAGTTTGAGGAACTTTTACCCAGCATTACAAGATTATCTCCTAAGATTTCTGTAATGTATTTTTTTATGCCATTATCTTCATACGACCGAGATTTGATCTTTCCTTCAAGGTAAACCAAGTCACCTTTATGAAGATATTGTTCAGCTATTTCAGCCAGCCCTCTCCAAAGAACGATATTATGCCAATCAGTTGACTCTTGACGATTACCATTTTTGTCTTTGTAGACTTCGCTGGTGGCAAGAGGGAAGCTTGTTTTTTTCCCTGATTCAAATTGTTGTGATTCTGGATCTTTTCCGAGCCGTCCTAGTAGAATCACTTTATTTACTCCGGTTGCCATAAATTAAGGATTTAGTAAATGAATGAATCTAAAAATTGTTTGATATAAATTTCCAATGGCTTCAAATGTAATATTAATATTTAGGAAACAAAAATTTTTGGGTCAAAATAATCAAAATACGTAAATAGCTTACATGTAACTCTACCTCAGTTCTCTATAGTGGCTCTTTCTTAATTATTTTTTTAAGATTAATTAACTCGATGGAGCGGAGTCAAAGGGTGAAAGGGTTGATAATTGATGAGGAGAGGGGGATGAAAATTCGAGGGGTAACTGAACTTTAGTTAATGTTTTTTAGTTTTAAAGATCAAATCTAATAGAATCACCATGAAAACACCCTCTTTTGACAATACTGAAATAGCTTTTTCTTCACAAGACAATGCCTCGTTGAAGCGGGGATATTTGTTGTTTAAAGCAATCAGTAATCCTTTTTTAGTAAAGTACGGTAATAAGGCGGCAATGGTAGCTTTTAAGTTTAAACTGCCAATTAAATCGATGATAAAGACGACTATTTATCGTCAATTTGTTGGAGGGGAGACCATAAATGAGTGTGAGCCCGTGGTTGCAAGGTTATCTGCAGCGGGTGTTGGAAGTATACTCGATTATTCCGTAGAAGGGAAAGAGAGTCGCGAAGATATGTTAGCAGCGTTTAATGAGACGATGAAGAGCCTGCTATTTGCTGCAGAAAATAAGACAAGAGTTCCGTTTGCAGTATTTAAGCCTACCGCTTTTATTCCACATGCTGTTTTAGATCGTACTGATGTTGGCGGTCATCTCTCACAAGAGGATCAAGAGGCGATCTTGTTTTTTCGGACTAAGGTTGATGAACTTTGTAAGACGGCTTATGAAAAAGATGTTCCGATATTAATTGATGCTGAAGAGAGTTGGTATCAGCCATTCATTGATGATGTAGTTACCTCAATGATGCTTAAATACAATAGAAAACGGGCTATAGTATATAACACTCTTCAGATGTATAGACATGATCGTCTCTCGTGGCTTCAGAACTCACTTATTCATGCTGAATCTCAAAACTACTTTCCGGGGTACAAGTTTGTAAGAGGGGCTTATATGGAAAAGGAGCGTGAAAGGGCGAAACGCTTAGGCTATCCTTCTCCCATTCAAACTGATAAAGCTTCTACGGATCATGATTATAATGCGGCACTAAAGCTAGCAATGGATCATTTAGATAGAGCTTCAATCTTTGCTGGGAGCCATAATGAGGAGAGTATGCTGCTTCTTGCTCATTTGATTGATGAAAAAGGGATAGCACGTAACGATTCACGTATCTGGTTTAGTCAGTTGTATGGTATGAGTGACCATATTAGTTTTAACCTTGCTAATGCTGGATATAATGTTGCAAAATACCTTCCCTACGGCCCTGTAAAGCATGTCCTCCCTTATTTATCCAGGAGGGCAGAGGAGAATACGAGTGTTAAAGGTCAGACAGGACGAGAGCTTACGTTGATTAGTAGTGAACTACGCCGACGGAGTAAACTTTGATTACCAAAAAACAAGGATTAATCTATTGGCTGCATGATTAGCTGTTTTTATCGTGTTAATTTAAAATATGGACTCAGATTTTATTGGTTTGGGTTAATCTTATGAAGATATTTTAAGGAAAAAAAGAGGCTGTTGCAAAATGCAACAGCCTCGCGTCGTAAAAGTGATAGTTAGAAAAAATAAAAAAATCGCCATGATTGAGTTTGATTTTAAAAATGGGGTAAATAATCAACATGGCGCATACGTTTGACTATTCAAATATCCTCCTGAAATTAAATCGGCTGAAAGAGGTATATAACATATAATGATTCTCAGAATCTATATCTAACATTGAGCCCTAATCCATCAGCATGAAAACCTGAATAGTTTATAATTCCGAGCACAGGCCTCCAATCTAGTCCAATTGAAATAGGGATGTCAAATTTGTACTCTAGTCCTACCTCACCAACCGCTCCAATTCCAACCTCATTACCTGCGGTTGATAGGGTTCCACCAACTCCAGGGTAAAAATAGAGTGACTTAACTATCGGAAATTGCCAATTATATAGTCCCGCTAAAGTTAGTCCATCATCCCATAACGCAAGATTTGCATGAATTCTTCCCGATTCAATAGGAATCATTCCGTCAAAAGCGATTGAACTCCCGTATGTATCGCCCAATCGGATACCCAATTCATAACCGGTTTTCTGTGCTTTTACTGTACTACCTAGTGCAAAAAGCACGACTAGAATTATGAATAATGCCTTTTTCATTGCTTGTAGTTTTTTGTTTCTGCTACGTTAACCTTAAAATAGGTATTCTTTTGCCTTAATCTAAGATACTAAACAAAAGTACTTTTTAATGGTTCAATAGCATCGTGTAGCTGATTTACTCTGGGTTAAAAGGTACAATTTCTATGCCTTTTCTTTCCATGAGTTATATATGGCATTGTTTTGGAAAGGTAAAGTTAGTATCCCTTTAAGACTCTGTTCTCTTTAGAACTTTCTACCTTTGTCTCAGCATTGGAAAGAGCCCTAATGATTGGTTTTTAAAAGTCGATACGTTATTAGGTTCTAGCTGTTGAATGGTTTGAAGGAAACTGAATATAAATAAGTATCACATGAAGTTTAAAACAATGATTTTGATGGCTACCGCGGCACTTTTTTTGGCTGCATGTGGTAGTAATGACAGCAAAGACAAGCAAAAAGCAGAAGGGGATGTTAAAAAAGACATCGATGTTCCTCATTTTAATGCCGATTCTGCGTTTGTTTATGCTAAGAAGCAAGTTGATTTTGGACCGAGGGTGCCTAATACAAAAGCAAGTGAGCAGTGTGCATATTGGATGCAAAACACCCTTAAACGATTTACTCCCGATGTACTTATGCAAAATTACACCGCCAAAGCGTTTGATGGAACAGTTCTAAAGGGGAGAAATGTTATTGCTACTTTTAATAAAGAGGCCACCGCAAGGATAATGCTCTGTGCACATTGGGATAGCCGTCCCTGGGCTGATCATGACCCAGATTTAGCGAACCGAAAGAAACCCATTGATGGAGCAAATGATGGTGCAAGCGGGGTTGCAGTGTTACTCGAGGTTGCCAGACAACTGGCAATTAAGCAACCTAATGTTGGTGTTGATATTGTGCTATTTGATTTGGAGGATTATGGGCCTAATGAGGAATTGAATATTAAGGATTCAGAGAAATGGTGGGGTTTGGGGTCTCAATATTGGTCTCGCAATCTTCATGTTCAAGGGTATCGTGCTCGATATGGTATTCTGCTTGATATGGTTGGTGTGAAAAATCCAAACTTTATGATGGAGGGTATTTCTATGTATTACGCTTCAGATATTGTAAAAAAAGTGTGGAACCATGCAGCTGAGTTAGGGTATGGTCAAAACTTCCCGATGGAAGAGGGATCCCCAATTACGGATGATCATCTTTTTGTGAATACTATCGCAAATATCCCTACTATAAATATTATTCACGTAGAACGTGATGCTCAGAATGGAACGTTTTATCCATATTGGCATACTATTGGAGATAATATTTCTCAGGTTGATAAAAACAGCCTTGGAATGGTGGGGCAGGTTCTTTTGAGAACTATCTTTTATGAGTTATAGTGTTTAGGGCTCTTCGCAGCAGAGCTTTTATGAATACGAAAAGATCATTTTGATGCTTTGATCCGTCATTACTTAAGGAGATCAAGATCGATACGTAAAAATGTGAAAAGTCCGGTACTTCCCAGTGCCGGACTTTTATGGTATTAACAACGGAGCTTTAGAAAATTGCCTGTAAACAGGCAGAAATAATATCTTAATGTTTGATTTTTCTTTCTTTTGCTACCGGCGTCATCCCTTCCACTTTGCAGGCAGAAGGGACGCCGGCAGTTGTTTTCCCTAACCCATGTTAGCATAGAAACTCTCATTTCTGAAAACTTTTTCTGCTAACTCTGTTGGCTTGTTTCTTTTTAAGAACTTTGCCTCAATCTGATGTTATACTCCCGTATAGTCAGATACTCCCTGTATAACTAATACCGTGCCAAAGTTGTAACTATCATATAATCAATGGATATATAACATCAGTGCTTTAAGGTGTTCGTAAAATGAACAAGAGGTGAGATTCGCCTTGTTAGGAAATAGAACATTGTCTTAAAAAGATACATCACGGGTTTGAATTCATAGTAAAATAAGGGTTATTTGATTCTAGATAAAGAAGGATTGGAAGAGGTAAAACACAAGGGAAAAGAATAAAGAATGATAAATTTGAAATAAAAAACAGATGGTTAGTAAAACGATCACCGGGGTTGAGTATAGCATCAACTCAGTAACTGTAAAACAGGCTTTGGAGTTATTAGATAGAGGAGCACGAATGATTGATGTAAGAAGTCTTGAAGATTCCTCAAAAACAACATTTGGGCATAGTTCGCTAGAACGAATACCGATACTAGATCTTCTTGACCTAATGGAGAGTGATAAATTGGATAGGGATGGACTATGGATTATTGTGGATATGGATGGAGAATTGGCGCGTAAAGGAGCAAATATGTTATTATACAATGATTTTAAATCAGTATGTTATTTAGCAGGTGGATTATTACAATGGGGACTAGAAGGACAGGCCTTATCTGGAACAATACCTGAATTACAGAGACTACATGGTGAGAATAGTTGCTGTAGTTGTTCCTGTCATGGCAATTGTGATACTGGATGTTAGTTTGTTTTGACTGCTCATTATAATTAAGAATAAAGGACGAATGACTCTATTAAATGTAGAGTCATTCGTCCTTTATTTGAAATTGGTAAAGGGGAATAGTTATAGATGGTTAGAAGTTTTTTTTGTGGTAATCAAATATTTGATTTTCGCGAAAATCATAGATAATATTTGCTAATCTTAGAAATAATTCCTGATTATTGTTAGTAAGCCATGCAAGTGCATCAGGTTTTTTACGGCAGGCATCGGCAAAAATAATGTAGAAATCGAGGTTGAATCTTTTAAGCCATAGATATGCCTGGGGTTGATTGTCGATTGCTGAGTCGAGTGCTGCTAATTCCGGATGGGTTTTAAAGAGGATGTCAAAGGCCTCCTCACTTCCACGAATAGCACTACTTAGTGCCGCTAATTCAGCGTAGCCATTTTCTGTCAGAAAGCGATGGATCTCCGCATTTCCTTTAATTGTCTCGCCAAAGCCAAGGAGCACATTTGTCGGGTATTCCCAAAGAGGTCGTGCCATAACTAGTAAATTTCTGTTTCAATTCCGAGAGATTGAACTTTTCTACCGATTTGATCAAGTTCCTCTTTTGAGATAATCTCAATATTATCGAGGGGGGTATTTCGGGCAATTGGATAGATCATAACTCTTTCGGGGTTAATGATTTTTAAGTGTTCAAGCCAAAGATTTATCTCTTTTTCTGTAGTATTGTCGATGGGTAAGCCTGATATATTTCCTCTAAGAAAGAGCGTTTGAATGGTAACATTTCCTTTAAAAGAGAGTAATCCAGTAATAATATCTTGAAGAGTGATAGCTGAAGAGGGGTGGTTTATACGTTGGAACATCTCATTGCTCCCTGCATCGAGTTTTAAAATTCGATTTTCAATTTTAAGTAAGGCTGAGAGTATCTCCGGTTTGTTAATTTGTGTGGCATTTGAAAGCACTGAGATTTTAGCTTTTGGGAAATAGTGATTTCTAAGGGTAATAGTGTCATCAATTATTTCATTAAAGTTAGGATGAAGGGTTGGCTCTCCATTTCCGGCGAAGGTAAGGCTATCGGGGATGTTATGGGTGTTAATAAGATCGATGAGTTTTTTTTCCAATAGATTTTTAACCATCCGTCGCTCAGGCATCCCTTTTTGCTCCACTTCATTGAGAGTCCATCCGCATTCACAGTAGACGCAATCAAATGAGCAGATCTTTCGATTACACGGTAATAAATTAATGCCAAGCGAATTTCCTAAGCGTCGACTATAAATAGGTCCGAATATGGTTTCGTCAAATAGAAAAGTATCCATTACTGTTTTTTGTACAAAGGTAGGAGAAGCAGACGAAATTGTCTCTGAGAAAAGTAGCGAAGATAAAAGTGTTAAATTTGGACAATAAAGATTAGAAGATGTCAATCATAGGGGATATCCAGAAACCTGTACAAGAACATATAGACCATTTTGAGGTCGTTTTTCGTAATGCTATTAGAAGCAAAGTCTCGCTGCTGGATTTGATAATGCGTTATCTTACAAGACGGAAGGGAAAGCAGATAAGGCCTTTATTTGTTTTTTTATCAGCAGAATTGAGTGGCGGTATAACCGATGCTTCCCATCGGGCGGCCGCCATGATCGAGTTGCTCCATACCGCAACACTAGTCCATGATGATGTGGTAGATGACTCCAATGAGCGCCGTGGTGCTTTTTCCATCAATGCTTTATGGAAAAATAAGATAGCTGTTTTAGCCGGCGATTATCTACTTAGTAGAGGCTTACTTTTAGCTGTTGAAAATAGTGATTTCAGATTATTGCAGATTGTCTCAGCTGCTACGCGTGAGATGAGTGAAGGCGAACTGTTGCAGATTGAAAAGGCTCGTAGATTAGATATAAAGGAGGAGATCTATTATGAGATCATAAGGAAGAAAACAGCCGTTTTGATTGCTGCTTGTTGCTCAGCTGGAGCTTCTTCAGCGGGAGCTTCCGAGGATCAGATTTCTCGAATGTATAAGTTTGGGGAGTTGGTAGGAATGGCTTTTCAAATAAAAGATGACCTATTTGATTATCATAAAAGCAGTCTTATTGGAAAGCCTAATGGAATAGATATTCGTGAGCAAAAGATGACCTTACCACTTATTTATACTTTAAACAATGTTGATAGCTCAACGAAAAGCAGGATTATTAACACGGTAAAAAATCATAATAAGGATAGAGCCAAGGTTGATGAGGTTATTGAGTTGGTTCACAAAAATGGTGGTTTGGAGTATGCTCAACAGAGAATGATCCAATATGCAAATGAGGCGGTATCGCTGCTGTTAAAGTATCCAGAAGGAGAAGTGAGAAATGCTCTTGAAAGATTAGTTGTATATGTTATCTCCCGTGATAAATAGTCATAGGGGAGTGATCTATATAAAGGTGGCAGGATTATAAAAATATACGTTTTACATGGGTTGAACGTTATCATTCTAAAGATATCGGAAATGCGTCAGTTTGTACTTTTTCTCGCTTTACTATCCTGTTTTACAGTTAGTGGGCAGCAGCTACAGATTAATTATTGGGATTCGTTGAATTTGATGAAAAGAGATTCTGGTCTTTTGATTAATCAAAAGAGATCTGGAACTTGGAAGCATTGGTATAATAATGGTCATCTTAAAGCGATAGAAGAGTATAAAAATGGTGAGCCAGTTGGTGTTTGGAAGGAGTTCTTCGACGATGGGGTATTGAGAAGTGAGTTATCTAAAATTGAAGGATCCTCAAAAGAGTACTATTCTTCCGGAAATAGTAAAGCAGAGTGGGTGGTTAGAGCAGGAAAGAGAGAGGGTGTTTATACTGAGTTTTATGAATCGGGTCAGAAATTTAAGGAGTTGATATTTGTTAAAGGTAAAAAGGAGGGGGTTGGCAAGATGTGGCATCTCAACGGTGTGAAGTCTTTTGAGGGATTTTACAGGGATGATAGTCTTAACGGGAACGCTGTTTGGTGGCATCCATCCGGGTTGAAGGATATGGAGGGAGAGTTGAAATCGGATCTCCAGGAAGGGAAATGGATTTATTATCAGGAAAACGGAGCTGTTGGGAGTACCGGTGATTTCTTAAAAGGGAAGCAACAAGGGGAGTGGGTCTATTTCTATCCTGGTGGAGAGATATGGAAGAAAGGGCATTTTGAGCAAGGGCTAAGAACCGGCCACTGGGTGGTGTATTATGAGACTGGAGCTAAGCATCATGAGGGCTCCTTTGAAAATGATAAAGAGGAGGGCTTATGGATTTCCTATCTGCCTTCTGGGTTGATTGACTATAAAGGGTATTTTCATGCAGGCTTGATGGATGGTGTTTGGGAAGGATTTTTCTCGGATGGTCAGGTACGTTATCATCACGAGTATAAAGAAGGGTTAAAGCATGGAAAGAGTTATATGATCTCTGATCGGCGGCTAAAGGTATATGAGGGGGAGTATCGTAATGGAAAGAAGGAGGGCGAATGGATCGAGTATTCTCCCTATGGAAAAGTAAGCCAGCAGGGTAGTTATAAAGAAGATAAGAAGCAAGGTAGATGGATGTTTTATGATGCAGCAGGTGCTCTTGTTCGTGAACAATCTTTCAATGCTGATCTTCCTCATGGACTCTTTACCACCTATTACCCTGACGGGAAAATGCAGAATAGAGGTAATTACGCTTATGGGCAACAACATGGGATCTTCACTTATTGGAATAGTACAGGGGTTAAGGCGATGGAAGTCGAGTTTGTAAATGGGAAAAAGGTTCGAACCATTTTACAACCCAAAAAATAGCTAGTTGTTACTGCGTTTATCAAAATAGCTTCCTGTTACTTTTTATCCATTTTTAGGTTCGATTGGTTGCTCTCTCTAGAGTAAAACCGAAAGTTGTTCCAATTCCAAGGGTACTTCTTACGTTGACTGTTTGTTCGTGTGCCTCCATGATATGCTTTACGATAGCAAGTCCAAGCCCTGTTCCTCCTTGTTCACGAGAACGAGCTTTATCCGTACGATAGAACCGTTCAAATATCCTTCCAAGGTCTTGTTGGGCGATTCCCGGTCCATTATCGGTTACTTCGGCTAAGATGTTTTCATCCATATCGAAGAAGCTGATTTTAATACGACCATCTCCTTTCTTGCCATACTTTATCGCATTTTCTATAAGGTTGGTTAGAACCTGGGCGATTCTGTCGCGATCGGCTTTAACCCATATTGGATTGTCATGAGGTTGCGCAAAGTAAATGGTCATTCCTTTTTTCTCAGCTTTCATCTCTAAAGATTCAACGACCTCTATTGCCAGAGCGGCCAGATCAAACCTACTAAGGTTTATCTTTAATTCATTGGTTTCAAGTTGAGTAATGGTTTCAAGATCTTCAATGATCGCAATCATTCTATTGATACTCTTCTCTGTTCTCAATAAATAATCTTTATTGATTTGCGGGTCATCCAAGCCCCCATCAAGCAGGGTTAATACATATCCTTGGATGTTAAAGATTGGGGTTTTAAGCTCATGTGATATGTTTCCGATGTATTCACGCCGATAGTTTTCAAGCTCTTTTAGTTTGTCAATCTCTGCCTTTTTATTAGTACTCCATTCTAAAACTTCTTTATTAACCCGGTCAATGGATTCGGGATCTGGAAACTTCATTGCGTTTCCTTTTTCTGTCTTTTGTTGATGGATTGTTTTGTAGATCACCCTGATTTTCTCATTGATCTGCTTGTTGATTAGATAGTTTGTAAAAAAGAAGGAGATCGGTAAAGAGATCAAAGAACCTGCTAACGCAGGAATTATATGGTTGCATCCAGCAACCATTCCGGATATATAGACAGAGGCAAACACACTTACGGTTGTGATGACCGTAACGTTGCGAGCTATGTTTTTTGAATCTTGAAATTTCATTTTTCTTTAGTGGGAAAAGATTTTGCAATTTCAAAAAAGAGAAGAGAAATGAGGTTAAGATAACATCAAGAAACGGTTATTCTAAAAAAATATACAACAAAACTTGCAAGGAAGTTCAGATCAATGAAGAGCTTTATAGAATCTGATAAGATATAAATTTGAATAGAGTAAGAGTAAAGATTTATCCCGAAGTGGCTATAAGGAAGGGGTGATCAAATGGGATAAATCTAGGCAGTAAAAGGTTAAATAGATTCGTATTTATAACCTACCCCTTTAACGGTTTTTATATTCTGAGTATCTAGTTTTTCTCTGATTTTTCTAACATGAACATCGATGGTTCTATCGCCAACAACGACATCGTTTCCCCAGACTGAGGAGAAGATCTCATCGCGTGTAAAAACTTTATTTGGTTTGGAAGATAGAAGTGAGAGGAGTTCAAACTCTTTCCTGGGAAGAACAATCTCTTTTCCATCTTTAATTACAACATATCGTTCTCTGTTAATGGTAAACTCGGTCAATGTAATTTGCGAAACTCCTTGTTCAGCGTTATTGAAAGTTAAGCGTCGTAAAAGAGCCTTAACCCGAGACACCAGTACTTTTGGTTTGACAGGTTTAGTTACATAGTCATCAGCGCCTGCCTCAAAGCCGGCAATCTGTGAGTAATCCTCGCCTCTAGCGGTAAGAAAGATAACTATTGTGTCAGCCAGAAATGGTTGCTTTCGTATTTCACTGCAAGTTTCTATGCCATCCATTCCCGGCATCATTACATCTAGAATGACCAGCTGCGGACGCTCCTTTATGGCAAGAGCCAATCCCTCTTTCCCATTAGAGGCAGTAAATACAAGAAATCCTTCTTTCCTGAGATTATAGGAGAGAAATTCAAGAACATCGGGTTCATCGTCAACCACTAAAACTTTGTTTAGACTGGCTTCCATATTCGTTTGATTAATTAGAAATCCTGTATTTGGTATAATCTACAAATATAAAGTATCTGATCTGGAAAAGATAATGATTTTTTGATTCAATGCAGGGAACTAGATTCGGCGATAGAGCTAAGGAGTCTCTAAATGGGTATCTTGGGTAGATTTAGGATAAAAAGAAAGTCCTTTGAACAGTTTTATAAAGAGAGCAGGAAGAGGCAGGATGTTGATTTGATGAAGGGGATAAAAGGAGAAGTTTTTAGTGGCCGTAGATACATCAGTTACTGTAGCAATGAAGAAATGGGCTGTGATGCGTTGATGAGAGAGGATATGGGTTAGCGTTGTAAAGAATACGGGCTGGAAAGGAGGATTTAATGAATCAGAGATATAATTGGGGGTTATTTCTTCAGCCACTTGCTGGTATTCGATCTGTGATTCAGATATAGGGATAGGTTGAAGTAAGCCTTTCCAGATATCTGAATGGTCACGTTTGACTAAAGCTATTTCGGAATAGTCATTTTTAAAGAGCAGGAGGTAATTAAGGGTTCTATTTTTAGGTTGTAGTTTCTTGTTTTTGTAAGGGAAAAGAGCAATAGAGTCGTTTTGGAGGGCTTGGCATTGAGAATTAAGCGGACAAAGAGTGCATTTTGGATTTTGAGGGGAGCATATGGTTGCACCTAATTCCATTATTGCTTGGTTAATTATTCCGGGATTTGCTGTAGAGAAGAGCGGGGATGCGAAGTTGATTATTTTATTCTTAAGGGCATTGGTATTTGAAGAACCTTCAATAGTCCCTAAACGGGAGTAGACTCTGATTGCATTTCCATCAATTGCTGGATAGGGAAGATCGAAGCAGATAGAAGCGATTGCGGCAGCAGTGTAGGGGCCAATTCCGGGCAGAGCGAGAAGATCAAGGTAAGTATTAGGAAAAATGCCATTATAATCAGACGTGATTATTCTTGCTGTTTTGAGTAGGTTTAAGGCACGGGAATAGTAACCCAGACCAGCCCAAAGAGTGAGCAAATCGCTTTCAGAAGAGTTAGCAAGCGATTGAATATCAGGGTAGCGATGGAGGAGTTTGAAAAAGTAGGGTATACCCTGATCAACACGGGTTTGTTGAAGGATAATTTCCGAGAGCCAGACACGATATGGATCTTTATTTTCGCGCCAAGGGAGGATTCTCTGGTTACGTTTGTACCAAAGAATAAGAGGGTCTATTTGCTTCATAAGTGTATAAACAAATTTATATAGAGAGGGTTAGAATCAAAAAAAAATAGTTAAGCCGTAGCATGAAATGAAAAATTCTTATCTTTGCAGCCCTGTTTTGAATTTAAACTCAAACCTTTAAAAAGGAAATATACCATGACCAAGGCAGAAATCGTAGCTGAGATCGCTAACAAGACAAACATCGAAAAGATTGCTGTACAGCACATTGTTGAAGCCTTTATGGAAACCATAAAGGGGTCACTTACTAATGGTGAGAACGTGTACTTACGTGGATTTGGTAGCTTCGTTATTAAACAAAGGGCAGAAAAGACTGGCCGTAACATTTCGAAGAACACTACCTTAATCATTCCGGCACACAATATTCCTGCCTTTAAACCTGCTAAAACCTTCGTTACTGAAGTTAAAGATCAGGTAAAATAGTATTAATTGAACGTTTTAAAATTTTAAGTCATGCCGAGCGGAAAAAAAAGAAAAAGACACAAAATGGCAACCCACAAACGTAAAAAACGTTTGCGCAAAAACAGACACAAAAAGAAATAAGCCCTAAGGGCCTGTTTCCGAACGGAATGATTATAATACAATGCCCTCCGGGGCATTGTATTATAATTTTATTTGTCCGGCAGCATTTGCTTCTTAGAAATGCGGCTTAGGTATCGTTCTGTTGGTAGAAAAAGATAATAACTACATAAACCTAAGCAATGTGAACAGGGATCTAATTATTGATTCAAAATCCGGAGAGGTTGAAATAGCCCTTCTCGAGGAGAAAAATCTAGTAGAGCTTCATAAAGAAAAAACGAACAACAGTTTCGCAGTAGGGGATATCTATCTTGGTAAGGTAAAGAAAGTGATGACAGGTCTAAATGCTGCGTTTGTTAACGTAGGCTATGAAAAAGATTCCTTCTTACACTACCTGGATCTAGGTCCCCAAGTTAATTCCCTGATCAAGTTCACAAAAGTAGCAACAACCGGAAAAGGTGATTTATCAACCCTTTCTGGATTCGAACCTGAACCTGATATTGATAAAGCAGGTAAAATTTCACAAGTTCTTACCACCGGTCAATCTGTATTAGTACAGATTGCCAAAGAACCCATAAGCACAAAAGGCCCTAGAGTAACCAGCGAAATCTCTTTCGCCGGCAGATACCTCGTATTAGTCCCCTTCTCTCAACGAATCAGCGTCTCTCAGAAAATCAAAGACCCTGAAGAACGTAACAGATTAAAGAGACTTATCACAAGTATCCGTCCTAAAAACTTTGGAATCATTATTCGCACGGTGGCTGAAGGTAAATTAGTAGCAGAACTTGATGCTGATCTTAGAAACCTCGTCGCTAAGTGGGAATCACTGGCTAGAGCATTGCCTCAAGCGAATGCCCCACAAAAAATCTGTAGCGAGCTGGATCGTACCTCTGCTATTCTTCGCGATCTCTTAAATGAATCATTCAACAATATCCATGTTAATGATCAAGAGATGTTTGAAGAAATTCGTAACTATATCAATACTATCGCCCCTGAAAAGAGCAGTATTGTCAAGTTACACAAACTCAAAACACCGATCTTTGAGCAGTTTGGTATAGACCGACAAATTAGAAACTCTTTTGGTCGTGTTGTAACTATCAAAAGTGGTGTATACCTCGTTATTGAACACACCGAAGCGTTACATGTAATCGATGTCAATAGTGGCCATCGGGTTAAAAAAGAGAATGACCAGGAAACAAATGCCTTGGAAGTTAATATCGAAGCTGCAAGCGAAATTGCTCGTCAGCTTAGATTAAGAGATATGGGTGGCATCATCGTTATCGACTTTATTGATATGACTCAACCCGCTCATCGACGTAAATTGTATGAGCATCTTAAAGAGCAGATGAGTCACGATAATGCTAAACATACTATCCTCCCTCCAAGTAAATTCGGGTTGGTTCAGATAACTCGCCAACGTGTCAGACCCGAGACTAGTGTCCAAGTGGTCGAAAAGTGCCCTATGTGCGAAGGTACCGGCGAGATTAGACCAAGTATCATGCTTACTGAAGAGATCGAAAACAACGTAAGATATCTGATTCAGGAGCAAAATGAAGAGAAATTTTCTCTGGTTGTTCATCCTTATCTCTTTGCCTATTTACGTAAAGGATGGATGTCAACCCAAATGAAGTGGTTCATTAAATACCGTAAGTGGATTACCGTTCGTGAAAACGCCGATTTCCACCTGCTAGAGTACCACTTCTTTAATTCTAAAGATGACGAGATCAGGCTTTGAAGCAGCTTGTTCGTTTAGAAAAGTTTACTAGATTTATTGAGGGTGCTCAAACTGAGCACCCTCTTTTTTATTTATCCTAATCCTAATTAAAAACTTCAGATACCTTATTGAATTCATGAATTTGACCCACTTTATTATCCGAAAATTATACCCAACCTGGGAAATATAAAAGGAGGGACTTTACAAATGCATATCAATTTTATTAATTTAGCATAATGGAAACAGTAGTAAGTGGCATCCGCCCAACCGGAGAACTGCATCTTGGAAACTACTTCGGTGCAGTTAAGAATTTTGTGAAAATGCAGCATGAGAATAATTGTTACTTTTTCATTGCTGATTATCATTCATTAACAACTCATCCAACCCCCTCCGACCTACAAGGGAATGTTAAAAGAGTTCTAATTAATTATCTCGCAGCCGGCCTCGACCCCGAGGTCTGTACCCTCTACATCCAAAGCGATGTCCCTGAAGTAACTGAGTTATATCTTCTGCTCAATATGAATGCCTACATGGGCGAACTTCAAAGGGTCACCTCTTTTAAGGAGAAGGCTCGTAAACAACCAGACAATATCAATGCTGGGCTATTAACCTATCCTACCTTAATGGCCGCCGACATCCTTCTTCATAAAGCACTGAAAGTCCCCGTAGGTAAAGACCAAGAACAACACCTGGAAATGACCAGAACTTTCGCTAATCGCTTTAATCGAATGTATAATGTGGAATTCTTCCCTGAACCACTGGCTTACAACTTCGGCAGCCAATTGGTTAAGATCCCCGGTCTTGATGGCTCTGGTAAAATGGGGAAGAGTGAAGGCGAAGGAAATGCAATCTTTTTAAGCGATTCTACCGAGATCATTAAAAAGAAAATGATGAAGGCGGTCACCGATAGTGGCCCTACCGTCGAAAACCAGGAAAAACCGGAGGCTATTCAGAACCTCTTCACCCTAATGCAGGTGGTCTCTGATCCTGAAACCTACACCTTCTTCGATGAACAGTATAATGGATGCAAGATTAGGTATGGGGATCTAAAAAAACAATTGGCTGTTGATATGGATCGTTTCGTCGCCCCGCTACGCGATCGTATCGAAGCATTGGAAAATGATAATGATTATTTGAATAAGGTGATGAAAAGAGGAGCGGAGAAAGCTCGTGAAAGTGCAATTAAAACAGTCTCCGAGGCGAGACATATCATAGGATTTAGGAGTTACTAATAAATCTATCATCTATGCAGACTAAAGAACAGGCCCTGACTTGGGTTAATCCATTAATGAAAATGGGTGTTATTGGCTATCTGGCTATGCATGCTTTCCAATTAGGGTATGACCCCGGATTTGAACTGCCTTTCTGGAATGGCTTTGTTCAGGTAATTATCGCTTTAGTCTTTGTTGCTCTCTCCATTATTGTCGTGGCTCTTAAAAGAAGAAGGTTCTATGTACTTGGATTCTTTCTGGTCTTCGTTGGCTCTCTCTATATATCAATCGATGTCTTGTCAACTCAATCAGGATTCTCTAGGCTTCCAATACAATTCCTTCTGATTACTATAAGCCTCTACTTCTTGGCTGTCCCCGCCAGAAGCTCTTCTCATTAATAAACAGTTTTCGAAAAAAGGCCGGTATCTGATTTACTCAGAACCGGCCTTCTTATTTTTAGCGATATCCAATAAGGCAATAGCCTTATCTGTCTGCTTTCATACTTAACCCTATGCCTTAGAGATAGAATTTAATAGATCTTTATCGCCTCTTCCCGATAGGTTTATAACTACTGTTTTCTCTCCCTCTGGTTTTAATCGCAGGGCAAGAGCAATGGCATGAGCCGACTCAAGAGCTGGAATGATTCCTTCTTTCTGCGAGAGAATCTTAAAGGCCTCGTAGGCTTCTTCATCATAGACCGGAAAATAGCTTACTTTTTTTGACTCTTTAAGATAGGCATGTTGCGGACTAATCCCCGGGTAATCCAGTCCGGCAGCCGCTGACCAAGCTGGAACAGGGTTTCCCTCCTCATCGGTCAGGCAGAGCGAGAAGGTGCCTTGAAAAACGGCTGCTCTTCCTAAAGAGAGGGTTGCCGCTGTTTCGTGTAGACGGTCACTCTTTCCGCCTCCTTCTGCACCCCAAAGCCTAACATCCTTATCATCTAGAAATGCACTAAAGATTCCAATTGCATTGGAACCTCCTCCAACAGCCGCATAGATAGAGTCAGGTAACTTCCCTTTTACCTCTAATATCTGTCTTTTGGCCTCTCTTCCAATGACCTCTTGAAAGTATCCAACAATGGATGGATAGGGATCAGGGCCTACCTGCGATCCTAACAGATAAAAACATTGAGGGTTTTGAATGTAAAAATCAAGGGCTGCATCCACTGCATCGCTTAACGTAGCCTCCCCTTTGGAAGTCGATTTGACATCTGCACCTAGAAGCTTCATGCGCTCAACATTGGGTCTCTGACGCTTAATATCTTCTTCTCCCATGAATATGGTGCACCTCATGCCAAATTTTGCGGCTACAGTTGCAGTAGCTACCCCATGTTGTCCGGCCCCGGTTTCCGCTACCAGCTCTTTGTAACCCAATGATCTTGCCAGCATCGCTTGTCCTAATGCATTATTAATCTTGTGTGCTCCAGTATGGTTTAGATCTTCCCTCTTTAAAAAGATCTCCTTTCCTGAAAGCCGTGAAAGATTCTCTGCAAAATAGAGCGGCGATGGCCTTCCTACAAAAGTCTTCAAATGATAATCAAGCTCTTGATGAAATGCCTTTGAGTTTATCGCTATATGAAACTCGTGGTTTAACTCATCTAATCTGGCGTTAAGGACTTCCGGCACGAAGCGACCCCCAAAGGAGCCATAGTAGCCATTTTTTGCCATTGTCTTGGAATCGGGATATATTTTGTCCATTTTTTCTGAATTTAAATAGTTGACGAAAGAGATTAAAAATTAATATTTGATCGATTGGTTCTGAAGATCGCCATCGTCTACCCGGTTTATTCCTTTGGTATCCTTCCACCGGGTTGAAGGAGAAATCGCACTGTTTTTTCATGATTGAGTTTAGATAAGATAAAAAAAAGGCCGCAGGGGAAAAATCCTGCGGCCTTTCAGTAGACTGAATAGTATACACAATCATTTTACCCTGTCAGGTAGATGAAGGTGCCACCACCAAAATCTAATATTTGTAATTGAATTATTCATATCTGTGGATGCAAAGGTAATATCAATTTTCAGATGATTACTTATTGCGGTTATTTTTGCTCGGGTTTAACCAACGATAAATACAATTCATCGAGTTGATCTTGTTTGATAGCACTGGGAGAATCGATCATCATGTCTCTACCGGCATTATTTTTAGGGAAGGCGATGAAATCACGTATGGAATCCTGACCTCCAAAAAGAGCACAGAGTCTATCAAATCCATAAGCGATACCCCCATGAGGAGGAGCTCCAAACTCAAAGGCATTCATTAAGAAGCCGAACTGATTTTGAGCCTCTTCCTCGCTAAAGCCAAGAAGTTTTAATGCTTTATTCTGAAGATCCTTGTTGAATATACGAATAGATCCACCTCCAACTTCAACTCCATTAATAACCATATCGTAAGCATTGGCTCTTACTGCCCCGGGGTTTGTTGACATAAGCTCAATGTCTTCCGGTTTGGGTGCGGTGAAGGGGTGATGCATGGCGTAGAACCGTTGAGTCTCCTCATCCCATTCAAGAAGGGGAAAGTCAACAACCCAAAGTGGCGCGAAAACCTCCGGGTTCCTTAATCCTAAACGTGAACCCATCTCTAAACGTAACTCACCTAAAGCCTTTCTGGTTCTGCTCTCTTTGCCTGCAAGTATGAGAATAAGGTCATCAGCCTGGGCATTAAATAAGGCGGCAATAGCTTTTACCTCTTCGGGAGTGTAAAATTTATCAACCGATGACTTACAACTACCGTCGGGATTGATCTTAATATATACCAAGCCGGTAGCTCCAATCTGTGGACGTTTAACCCAGTCTGTTAAGGCATCAAGCTCTTTCCTTGAATAGTTACCACAACCGGTGGCATTGATACCCCCAACCAACTCGGCTTCATCAAATACCTTGAAGGCTCCGGTCTTGACTAATGGATTGAGATTAACAATCTCCATCCCAAAACGAATGTCAGGTTTGTCTGAACCATACTTTTCCATGGCTGTTGCGAAGGTCATCCTTGGAAACACTCCAGGGTCAAACCCTTTTACCTCTCTGAAAAGATGTCTCGAAAGCCCTTCAAAGGTGTTAAGGATATCTTCTTGCTCAACAAAAGCCATCTCACAATCGATCTGAGTGAACTCGGGTTGACGGTCAGCCCGAAGGTCTTCATCTCTGAAACAACGAACAATCTGGAAGTAACGGTCATAACCGGCCACCATCAGCAGTTGTTTAAAGGTTTGCGGGCTTTGCGGTAGCGCATAAAACTGATTTGCATTCATGCGGGAGGGAACTACAAAGTCTCTTGCGCCTTCAGGGGTGGACTTAATAAGATACGGCGTTTCAATCTCCATAAATTTCTGATCATTCAGATAATTACGAGTAAGAATAGCCATCCGGTGACGTAACTCCATAGCTTGACGAAGGGGGTTTCTCCTTAAGTCAAGGTAGCGATATTTCATTCTGAGCTCGTCACCTCCATCCGATTGATCTTCTATAGTGAAAGGAGGAACTTTCGAGCTATTTAAAACCTCAAGCTCATCAACATTAATCTCGATATCTCCGGTTGACAGCTTAGCATTCTTGCTGCTCCTCTCTGCCACAACTCCCCAAACAGATATTACCCACTCTCGTCCTAATTTACGAGCTTGCTGGCATAAGTCAGCCCGCGAATCCATATTGAAGACCAGTTGAGTTATTCCATATCTATCCCTAAGATCAATAAAGGTCATACCTCCAAGATCTCTGGAACGTTGAACCCAGCCACTAAGCCGAACTCGTGAGCCTACATTCGCTATCGTAAGCTCACCGCAAGTATGTGTACGGTACATATCGTGTATTTCTTTGAAACAGAAGTGCGAAATTACGAATTTCAGAGATCTATTTAACTAGTCTCTCAACTAATATACAATCTTCGTCTCCGGTAGCCATTGTTTTAGATTACTTTTTACCTCTTTCGAAAGAACATTTCCAGTTAACCTTAACTCTTTAAGTTGAGTGAGTCGCGCAATCTCAAGAGGGATGTCCCTCAGTTTATTAAACTCCAAGTTCAAGACCTCTAACGCAGTGGCATCGCCAATACTGGGAGGTAATGTGTTGATTTCATTCCCTAAAAGGTTAATCTCTTTAATGCTCTTGGAATTGAAAAAATCATCAGGCAATCTCCTCAATTTATTTTTTGAGAGATCTAAATAAACCAATGATGGTAAGGTATTCAATGCCGCCGGCACCTCAAGTAATTCGTTTTGACTGGCTACTAAAACCTCTAGTTTGGAAGCCGTTTGAATCTCTGAAGGAAGACTCTTTAACTTGTTTTTCGTCACAGCTAACTCTGCCAGCTCTGTGAGGCTGAATAGCTGATCCGGCAATTGAGTTAACCCGTTATCAGAAAGATTGATATAGTTTAACCTGTGGCAATTTAATAGAGCCGGTGGTACCGACTTAAGGTTACACCCAGCAAGGTAGATTACCTGAAAGTTAGGTAATATCGAAAACATGGGGAGAAACTGATTGATCGGAAGGGTGGGGTTATAGGATAGATCAAGCTCTTTGAGGTTGCTAAGTGTATACAGAGTGTCTGGCAACGATTTAAGTCGGTTATGGTGTAATGATAATACTTCAAGAGCATGGAAATTGGCTATCTCGGCCGGTAAACTGGATAACTGGTTGGATCCCAGATAAAGATTTTTTACGTTTCTGAGCAAGGTAAGCCCCTCTGGGAGATCTCTAAGGTAGTTCTCTTGCAAATCAATGATCTGAAGAAGAGGAAGGGCGCCAAAGAACTTCTCTGTAAAGGCCTGACTGTAGTCTAGTTTCGGATTATCGGCAAGAACCAATATTTGGAGGTTAACCAGCTTTGAGATCCGATCACTCAAAAAGGTCAAATCAGATGAGGCCATATCAAGGATGTATACATTCCATGGATTGGCAAAAGCATCATCATAATTGGTGAAGGTCTGTTCACGTAGAAGATCCTCAATAGTTAACAGCTCCTGAGACTGAGCCTGTTTTGGCATTTGAGAAAGAATGACTCCAAAAAATAACGCTAAGTATAGTAGTCTGTTTTTCATTTATTACCGTGGTCGCTTCTGTAAGAGATTGGTTTGATTCGGTTATGTGAGTGAATATCAAAGATATAAAAATAATCTTTAGAGGGTTGATCCATCTACTGGCTGTATTTTTTAAGTGGTTGATTTTCTGTTTATAAAAGTTACCTCTTCGCTTCCCCTTCGCTTCTTCTCCGTATGTGTTTCGGTAAGGCTATAAAAAAGGATGGAAGACAGATCGGTTTTTTCGCTGAGAAAGATAACCTTTTTATCCATTTTGGTGTTAATTTTCATCCTATAAAGTACCATCGCAATGAAGAAATCGAGCCTTTTCACACTGATAGATATCCGGCATACCTGCCTATTTAT
>Ga0209066_10001120_pt1 | contig 36345 bp, 34 predicted proteins | sample All_14_2_FD_187198 | JGI IMG/M metagenome (GOLD analysis project Ga0209066, IMG submission 187198) | Freshwater microbial communities in response to fracking from Pennsylvania, USA - Allegheny Zone_MetaG_DW_15 (SPAdes) (version 2) ... | reverse complement strand
TCAGGCGAAAACAGCTGCGCCTCGGCGCAACGCCCCTGCTCATCCGTGTAGTTGTGCCAACGCACCAACATAACAGTCCCTTTTCAGGTTATCAGGCCAGCATCAGTACTGGGTTTTCGATGAATTCTTTGAATGCCGCGAGGAACTGGGCACCAACCGCGCCGTCCACCACGCGGTGGTCGACCGAAAGCGTCGCCGACATCACGGTGCCGACTTTAATCTGCCCGTTCTCGACAACCGGCTGCTCAACGCCCGCACCAACAGCCAGAATACAGGCCTGCGGCGGGTTGATAATGGCCGCAAAATCTTTAACGCCAAACATACCAAGGTTGGATACGCTGAACGTACCGCCCTGATATTCGGACGGTTTCAATTTACCGTCACGTGCGCGGGCGGCCAAGTCCTTCATCTCCGATGAAATTTTGGCCAACCCCTTGCCTTCGGCAGCCTTGATGATGGGCGTAATCAAGCCCGTAGGCGTGGCAACAGCCACCGAAATATCGGCGTTTTTATACTGCAAAACTTCCGTGTCCGACCACGCCATGTTGGCGGCAGGCACTTTCATAAGCGATGCAGCAACGGCCTTGATCACGAAATCATTGACCGAAAGTTTGTAAGCGCCATCGGCATTCATCTGCTTACGGGCGGCCAGCAAACCGTCAATCCGGCAATCAACCGTGAGGTAAAAATGCGGGATGGTCTGTTTGGATTCACTAAGGCGGGCAGCAATGGTTTTGCGCATACCGGAAACTGGCTGCGCTTCATAAGCCATACCCAGCATATCGGCTAGTTGGCGTGCATTGGGGCCACTTCCCGCAGGTGCCGTGCGTGCACCAGATGACACAGGGGCTGCTGATGCGCCGGCTTTGGCACCTTCAACGTCCGAACGGGTAATGCGGCCATGCGGGCCTGTGCCTTTGACGGCAGCAATATCAATACCCTTATCTTTGGCAATGCGGCGCGCAAGCGGCGTTGCAAACACGCGGGCACCGGATGATGCAGCAGCAGGGGCAGACGCCACCGCAGCCACAGGCGCGGCAGAAGCTACAGCAGCAGGCGCAACTGTTGCAGCAGCCTTCGGTGCGGTAGCGCCCTTGTTGATGAAGGCATCAATGCCCGATGCATCCTCGCCAGCTTCCAAAAGCACGGCAATCATCTTGTTAACGGGCACACCCTCGGTGCCTGCGGGCACCAAAATTTTGCCGATCACGCCGCTATCAACAGCTTCGACTTCCATCGTGGCTTTATCGGTTTCGATCTCGGCGATCACTTCGCCGGGCTTTACCTTGTCGCCTTCCTTCTTGGTCCATTTGGCAAGTTTGCCTTCGGTCATCGTAGGGCTAAGGGCGGGCATCAGAACGGAGATAGGCATTGTGTCTTACCCCTTGTACGTAACGGTTTTGACGGCGGCGACAATGTCTTCGACCTGCGGCAAAGCCAGTTTTTCAAGGTTGTTGGCGTAGGGCAGCGGCACGTCTTTGGCACCAACGCGCATGACAGGCGCATCAAGGTAGTCAAAAGCGTGCTCGTTAACGACAGCCGCGATTTCGGCACCGATGCCGGAATAGAGCCAGCCTTCCTCGACCGCGACAATACGGTTGGTTTTCTTCACCGATTCTAAAATCGTCCAGCTATCAAGCGGGCGGATGGTACGCAAGTTGATAACCTCTGCACTAATGCCTTCTTCAGCCAGTTTCTCGGCCGCCTGAAGGGCTTTACCAACCATGATGGAGAACGCGACGATAGTGACATCGGTGCCTTCGCGCTCAATGCGCGCGCGGCCAATGGGCACCACGAAGTCATCGTTCGAAGGGCACTCAAATGACTGCCCGTACATGATTTCGTTTTCAAGAAACACAACAGGGTTCGGGTCCTGAATGGCGGCCTTCATCAAGCCCTTGGCATCAGCCGCCGACCACGGCGCGACAACCTTAAGGCCCGGAATGTGCCCATACCACGAGGCATAGCACTGGCTGTGCTGTGCGCCCACGCGGGCGGCAGCGCCGTTAGGGCCACGGAACACAATTGGGCAGCCCAACTGGCCACCAGCCATATACAATGTTTTAGCAGCGGAGTTGATGATGTGGTCAATCGCCTGCATTGCGAAGTTCATGGTCATGAATTCAACAATAGGCTTGAGGCCGCGGAAGGCAGAGCCAACAGCCAAACCGGCAAAACCGTGTTCGGTAATTGGCGTATCGATCACGCGCTTGGCACCGAATTCATCGAGCATACCTTGCGAAATTTTATAAGCGCCCTGATACTGCGCAACTTCCTCGCCCATCAGGTAGACGCTTTCATCCTTGCGCATTTCTTCAGACATACCGGCGCGTAACGCTTCGCGCACGGTCATGGTCACGGCATTTTGCTTATACGAATTTTCATCGAACACAGGCGGCTCGATGATTTTGCCTTGCGCATACAGAATATCGCGGTTGGCAATCGTCGCACCAGCCGAACCGGCAGATGCCGTAGCCGTAGCGGCGACAGGCGCAGCATCAACTGGCGCGTCTTTCGACAGGCCCGGGCGGCCACAGGCCAACAGGGCCGGGTCAATGGCTGATGCATCTTCGCCTACTTCAACAAGCACGGCGATGGCGGTGTTGACGGCAACACCCTCGGTGCCGGCGGGTACAAGAATTTTACCGATGACGCCAGCATCAACAGCTTCGACTTCCATCGTTGCCTTATCGGTTTCGATTTCAGCGATAACATCGCCGGGCTTTACCTTGTCGCCTTCTTTTTTAGTCCATTTGGACAATTTCCCTTCCGTCATCGTCGGGGAAAGAGCGGGCATGAGAATTTGCGTAGCCATTGTGATTATGCCTCCACCGGTTTGAGGACATCAGTCCACAATTCATCCGGGTGCGGTTCGGGGGATTGTTGAGCGAATTCGGCAGCCTCGTTGACGATGGCCTTGATCTCTTTTTCAAACGGGTCGAAATCGTCTTCCTTCATACCCAGTTCGGTCATCATTATGAGCTTGAGTTTCTCGATCGGGTCACGCTCGGCCTTGGCTTTTTCCAACTCGTCTTTCGAGCGGTATTTACCGGGGTCCGACATCGAGTGACCACGGAAGCGGTATGTATTCATTTCCAGCACATATGGGCCATTGCCTGTGCGAACATGCTCAAGCGCGCGGCGCGCCACGGCCTGTACTTCAAGCACGTCCGAACCATCAACCTTCTCGCCAGGAATGCCGAACGATGCACCGCGCTGATAGAATTCACCGGCCGCGTGACGCTTGGTCGATGTGCCCATGCCATACTGGTTGTTTTCAATGATGTAGAGCACAGGCAGTTTCCAAAGTGCCGCCATGTTCATACATTCGAAGAACTGGCCTTGGTTGGATGCACCGTCACCTGAATAAACAACAGCCACGCCGTTATCGCCCTGATACTGGTGCGCGAAGGCCAAACCCGTACCGAGTGAGGCCGAAGCGCCAACAATCCCGTGCCCGCCATAGAATTTGGCTTCGCTCGAGAACATGTGCATCGACCCGCCCTTGCCGCGGCTATAGCCACCGGCACGGCCTGTCAGTTCGGCCATGACGCCCTTGGCATCCATGCCGCAGGCCAGCATGTGGCCGTGGTCGCGGTACGTGGTGATAACCGTATCCTGCACCTCTTGCGCGGACTGGATGCCCGTTACAATCGCCTCCTGCCCGATATACAGGTGGCAGAAACCACCAATCAGGCCCATGCCGTAAAGCTGCCCGGCTTTTTCTTCAAAGCGGCGGATCAGCAGCATGCTGCGGAAAAGCTTTTTAAGCTCCGCCGCATCCGGCATCGGTTTGGAATTGGAAAGAGTTTTTGAAGTATCGTTTTTATTCTTTTTCACAGCGTTCACGCTTGATAGCTCCGACTAGATAATCGTTACGCGCGTTAGATACACAATCCGCGTTAACCAATCCAGCAAAAAACGTGTGTTTGTGCAGTGCAATATACTGATTCTATTGTATTTTTGGCGGTTTGCAGCCCCTACGTGACAAAATGACTCATGTATTCAAGGCGTTAATATAACAAACATGGATTTTCATAAGAAAAATCAGGACCGAACATCAAGAGATCATCAAATACGGGAAATTACATTTTGAGAGATTTGGTAGCCGTCGATGACGGGCCAAGTTTCAATTGCGCTTCTTGGTCCACGAGGTCCCAGTCAAGCGAGTCAGGGCGCAAACGAATAACACGGTCTTCAATTTCGGCGCGCTGCTTGTGAAGTGTTTCAAGATGGGTTTGCAATTCGGCTTCCTGCACTTTCAGGGTTCGCAGGGTAAAAATGCTCGACGCGCCAAACAACAGATAGAACCCGCACCACGCGACAACAAAGCCTGCAACCACAACAGGAACAATACTGAGAATACCGCGGCGGAACTTCATGTAAAAACGTCTCATCCTACTATCGAATCACATGTGATTCGCGTTGTCAAAACCAAACAACACGCGAAAAACCTAAGCGATTCAAATGATTCACTTTTTTTAGTTTAACCGATTCAGCATTTGCGCCTATAGGCGGTTTCGTTCTGCGTTTGTTTGCGCAATACTACAAAAATGAACGAAGCGTGTTTACGCGCGCAGAATACCTGCGCCCGCATAGGTCGCGGTATCGCCCAGCATTTCCTCGATGCGGATCAACTGGTTATATTTGGCGAGGCGGTCTGAACGTGAAAGCGAACCAGTTTTGATTTGCCCTGCATTGGTGGCGACGGCCAAGTCAGCAATAAAGCTGTCTTCCGTCTCACCCGAGCGATGCGACAAAATAGTGCCGAAGCCCGCGCGTTTGGCAAGCTCGATGGTATCCAGCGTTTCTGAAATGGTACCAATCTGATTGACCTTCACAAGCACGGCATTGGCGGCCTTGCGCTTGATGCCCAAGCGTACGCGCTTGACGTTGGTCACAAATAAATCATCGCCCACGGTTTGCACGCGGTCGCCCATAGCGTCCGTAAGCGCAACCCAACCGTCCCAATCGTCCTCAGCTAAGCCATCCTCGATAGACACGATAGGATAGTCTTTAGCCAGCGTCTGGTAATAGGCAACCATCTCGGCCGAGGTAAGGCTACGCCCCTCGCCTTTCATGTTGTATTTACCGTCTTTGTAAAATTCGGTAGCTGCAACATCGAGCGCCAGCACCATGTCGGAACCCGGCTTGTAACCGGCTTTTTCAATCGCCGTCATAATAAATGACAATGCTTCCGCCGATGATTTGAGGTTCGGCGCAAACCCGCCTTCGTCACCCACGCCCGTAGCGTGACCAGCATCGGATAATAGCTTTTTCAAAACATGGAAAGTTTCAGCACCCATGCGAATGGCTTCCGTCACACTATCGGCGCCAATCGGCATGATCATGAATTCCTGAAAGTCGATGCCGTTATCGGCATGCGCCCCACCGTTGATGATGTTCATCATCGGTACGGGCATTACATGGGCGTGTACACCGCCAATGTAATTGAACAAAGGCAAACCAAGCTCATTGGCGCTTGCGCGGGCAACAGCCATAGAAACGCCCAGCAAGGCGTTTGCGCCCAGCTTGTGCTTGTTTTCAGTGCCGTCGAGTTCGATCAGCGTTTTATCAAGGCCAATCTGATCGAGGGATTCATACCCTTCAAGTTCAGACGCAATCGTATCGTTCACGGCGCGCACGGCTTTCAAAACACCCTTGCCGCCATAGCGTTTTTTGTCGCCATCACGCAGTTCAACCGCTTCATGCGCACCGGTCGATGCGCCTGAAGGCACAGCCGCGCGGCCTTCGGCGCCGGATTCCAGCAGCACATCAACTTCAACGGTCGGGTTACCGCGGCTATCCAGAATTTCACGGGCGAGGATTTGGGTAATTGCACTCATGCTGCTTCTGCCTTTGCTTTGATAACGCGGTCAATATTCACCAGTGTTTCAAGAACACCTGATAATTCATTCAATGGCACCATGTTCGGCCCGTCGCTTGGCGCGTTGTCGGGGTCTTGGTGAGTTTCCATGAAAATGCCTGCAACGCCCACGGCAACGGCCGCGCGCGCCAGCACGGGCACCATGCGGCGGTCACCGCCTGATGTAGTGCCGCGCCCACCCGGTTGCTGTACAGAATGGGTGGCGTCGAAAATTACGGGGTAACCAGTTTCAGCCATGATGGGCAGCGAGCGCATGTCGCTCACAAGCGTGTTGTACCCGAATGATGCGCCGCGTTCGCACAGCATGATGTTTTCATTGCCGGTGCTGGCAATTTTGGCGGCGACGTTTTTCATGTCCCAAGGGGCAAGAAACTGCCCTTTTTTAACATTGATGGCCTTGCCTGTTTTACCGGCGGCCAATAGCAAATCAGTCTGGCGGCACAGGAAGGCCGGAATTTGTAAAATGTCCGCGGCCTTGGCGACTTCGGCGCAATGCCATGGCTCATGCACGTCGGTCATAACCGAAAGGCCGAATGTTTTTTTAATATCGGCAAATATCTCGAGCGCGGCTTCAAGCCCCACGCCACGTTCGGAGGTAATGGCCGAACGATTAGCCTTATCGAACGATGTTTTGTAAACCAGCCCGATGCCCAGTTTGGTGCATATTTCCTTGATGCTACCCGCCATATCGAATGCGTGCTGGCGGCTTTCAAGCACGCATGGCCCCGCCAGAAGCGAGAACGGCAGGTTATTGGAGAACGGGACGGTACCGACGGTGATAGTTTTCATGGCAGCGATAATAGATGACCCACGCCGAATGAAAAGCCCCGCCGCATATGATTTGCCGCACCGCACATCAAAAAAAGACAATCCCCGCGCTGGACATGATTTCCACGATTATGTTAACCGTTAATAATGCCTCGCTCCAACCGCCAATTACGCCGCCTGTTCGTCTACGCCGGATTGGGGCTGGCAGTACAGGGTGCTTTTGCAGGCCAGACAGCCAGCAATGACATCATCAGCGTAAAGCCACAGCCCGCGAGCCCGCTTGAACAGATCCAGACCTACATTTTAAAAAACAACCTGCCTGTCGCGGTTATTCCGCTACTGCCTAATTTCAAAGGCCGTAAGGTCGAAGTCGCGCGGCGCGAAGTACCGCTGGAAGTTATCAATAAACATGCGCCCGATATTCGTGACACCACGAATATGAGCCGCCAGTACGGCCGCGTTTGCGAAATCTACCCCATGTCGACGCGCAGCGATGAAGGCATGAAATGGTTTACGGACATGATCTTCGGGCGCAACGCCGAATACCTGCCCGCCAACATTCGCGAAGAAGTAGCACTGGCCGTCTTTTTACATGAATCACGGCACTGCGCCCAAAACCTTAATACTGTCGCCGAAGGCTGGGAAGATGCAGGCTTCAACCCATACAACGAAGCCGAAGCCGATGCGTTTGCCATCAAGACGATGGAACGGCTAAACCCGCAAACCCGCATACGCGATATCATTATGGCGCAACGCGCACTTGAAGGCGCACGCGGTTACAAGAACGCAACCATTTTGCAGGCCATGCTTGATGGCAGCCCCATCCCTGACCCCCATGACGTGCTTGAAGCCTATGACCGCTGGTCTTTCCTGACCGACCGCATCAGCCTAACACTGGCAAGGCAGGGCAGCAGTGAAGACGAACAGGTGATCCGTATTGCACGCGAAATGGTGCTGCTTGAGAATACGGAATCACCGCTCGTGACATCGCAAATGCTGGATATATCGCGGGCCCGCATGAAGGCTTATGAATTCTTCTACCCCCACTCGACCGCCAAGGCACAAGATGTTGCGAAGGCCGTGGCTACCGACATGGATTACCGCATGAACACGCGCTACTGGCCGTGGATGCACGACATGTCGAAGAAAATAAAAACGGCAGAAATGACGGTCACGCCCAAACCACGTATTGGATGATCAGCCTGGCGCGTAGGACGATAGGCCGCCTGCAATGCAGCTCCAGGGGCGCGTAAATGGGCTGCTACCATTAAAGACGCCTTTATTGCGCCATTGCTGTTGCAACCCGCGATGAATAACAACGCCTGGGCGATATACAAGTGACAAAGGCATTTCGATTGCGGGTTCCGTAACGCGCGGGTCTACACGTAAATCCTGCAACGTATCGACAAGAACATTATATGCCTCCGGAACGTCACTTTCAGCTTCGATAAAATGCGAAGTGTTTATTTCGCATTTTGTACCAAAGGTCATGACAACCCCAGCATCATGCATAACAGCTGATTTACGCCAATCTTCCTTGTAATCAACAAAAGCATTAGGGTCCAGAATATAACAGCTGGCGGCCAGCCGCGTTTCGTTTGACTTCAGTTCGGGTAAACGCAATTTCTGATCATGGAAGTTCTCGCCAAACATTTTATCAAGCTGGACGACCTTACAATCAGGGGCTACAGGCCATTGCTCTTCAGCCAGACGCTTAAAGATGGCACGCAGGCGCATATTGTCGAAATGGAACAATAATTCATCTGCAGCTAGATCCAGCGGAAATGGTGCGCCCACCATAACTATCTGGCTAATACGCGTAACATCAGGGGCAAATGTATCAAGCCGCGCTTGAAAGCCCGCACGTAGGGCGGTTTCATCGACTGGCGACCACATGTAATCCCATATGTCGGCGTATTGCTCGCTGTCGAGCGCGTCCGTCAAACGACGAAGCCCGCCTTGCGAATAGGCCGCGCGCAAAAAAGATGGCGTAATACCGAGGCGTACCGCTTCTGATTCAAAGGCCTGAAGTAAAGACGTCATGGGGCTGGCGTGACCCGATTTACATTCTGATTTCACGCGGCTTAATGTATGTGCGCAACTGCCCTGCTACACGCTTGGTTTCAACCGGCCGGCCGGCATCAATAGCGGCCTCCACCAGCTTAGCAAAAGTGATGTTCATGGAAGATTGCGAATGATCGAGACGATCCATTTCATTTAGCAATTCTTCAGCAGGAATATTGTGGCCAGTGGTATCAAGGCTGCCATGGGCGGTCAGGTTAAAAACAAATTGTAAGCCCTGCTGCTTTGGGTCGCGCTCCATGAAGGCCAGACCTTTTTTCACGGAATTTTCTATGCGCTTCTGATAATTCTCTTCTGTCGACATACCAAAAACCTCCCTTTTATAAAGGTCTGTTTTAGGGGCTATTACCGCAATATGTCAAACAATTAAACGAGACGGGACTGGTCAAGCGCCGCCTTGATGAACGATACGAACAACGGATGCGGGTCGAACGGTTTGGACTTCAACTCGGGGTGGAATTGTACGCCCACAAACCATGGATGGTCAGGGTATTCCACAATTTCCGGCAAACGGCCGTCAGGGCTCATGCCCGAGAATACCATGCCCTTATCTTCTAGCCGCTGTTTGTAAGCGGTGTTGACTTCGTAGCGATGACGATGGCGTTCAGATATTTCGGTCGTGCCATAGGCTTCAGCCACACGGCTGCCCTTGGTGAGCGATGCAGGGTAAGCCCCCAGACGCATCGTGCCACCCAAATCAGTGTTGGCGCCGCGTGCCTCAACTTCATTGCCTTTGACCCACTCGGTCATCAGGCCAACAACAGCTTCGTTGCATGGGCCGAATTCAGTCGAGTTCGCGTCCTTGATTCCGCACAAATTGCGCACGCCTTCAATAACCGCCATCTGCATACCAAAACAGATGCCATAGAACGGGATCTTACGCGTCCGCGCAAATTCAACCGCCTTGATCATGCCTTCCGTACCGCGCACGCCAAAGCCGCCCGGCACCAGAATGCCGTTAACATCCTGCAACTGGTGAATGGCATCGGATGTTTTTTCAAAAACTTCAGATTCAATAAATTTCAGCTCGACCGATGCGTTATTGGCAATACCGCCATGGATCAATGCTTCATTGAGGGATTTATAGCTGTCGGCTAGCTCGGTATATTTTCCGACAATGGCAATTTTAACATGCGATTCCGGCTGGTATACGCGCTTCAGAATATTATCCCAGCGGCTGAGGTCGGCCTTGGCGCTATCGAGTTTGAAGTGTTTCAAAATCTGCGTATCAAGCCCTTCATGCGCATATGAAAGCGGTACTTCGTAAATCGACTTAACATCAAGGGCCGGAATAACGCAGTCAGGGTCAATATTGCAGAACAGTGCGATCTTGCGGCATTCGTCTTCCGGAATTGGCCTGTCGGCGCGGCACAACAAAATGCGCGGGCGAATACCAACTGATAAAAGTTCTTTGACCGAGTGTTGCGTAGGCTTGGTTTTAAGCTCGCCCGCCGCACCAATATAGGGCAGCAGCGTAACATGGATGAACAGCGCGCGCGCCTCGCCCACTTCGTTACCAAACTGGCGGATCCCTTCAAGGAATGGAAGGGATTCAATGTCACCGACCGTACCGCCGATTTCGATGAGCACGAAGTCGGCTGAGCCGTCTTTCTCACGGATAAAAGATTTGATTTCATCGGTCACATGCGGGATGACCTGAATGGTCGCGCCCAGATAATCACCGCGACGCTCGCGTTGCAGCACGTTCATGAAAACGCGGCCCGCTGAAATGGAATCGTTCTTGTTGGCAGATCTGCCAGTAAAACGCTCGTAGTGGCCTAAATCAAGGTCGGTCTCGGCGCCGTCATCGGTTACGAACACTTCGCCGTGCTGGAATGGCGACATCGTACCGGGGTCGACATTGAGGTAGGGGTCCATTTTGCAAAGGCGAACAGTGTAGCCACGCGCCTGCAAAAGCGCGCCAATAGCGGAGGCTGCGAGGCCCTTCCCTAAGGAAGAAACAACCCCGCCCGTAATAAAGATATAGCGCGTCATTCTTTGGATACCGGAGGTTCAGGAGTAGCTGGTGTAGCAGGAACCGGCACAGGCGCTTCAGCCGCAGGGGCTGCTGGTGCAGACGCATCTGGTGATGCAGGAGCCGATGTACCGTACGTATCAAGCAGGCCCTTGCGTTCGCTATTGCCCTTGGCAATGTAACCCAAGGTCAGCGATGTCGCGAAGAACAGGAAAGCGCAGATAGTCGTCGCTTTGGTCAATGCATTCGCCGTCGAACGTGCCGATGCAAAATCGCCAAGCCCGCCCGAGCCGCCGCCGACACCAAGGCCGCCACCGCTAGAGCGTTGCAAAAGCACGAGCCCGATAATGGTCAAGGCCAGCAACAAATGGATAACAAGTACGACTTCCTGCATTTTAAACCTTCGCTGAATTGGCTATCGCCAAAAAACTGTCTGCTTTCAGACTGGCTCCTCCTACCAGAGCACCATCGACATCTTCAAGTAAAAGAATATCCGATGCGTTCTCCGGTTTGACGGAACCGCCGTATATAATGCGTAAATCGCCGCCCGCCGCAAGCCGCTTTTCAAGCAATCCACGGATTTGTCCATGAACTTCGGCAATTTGGGCATTGGTAGCTGTAAGGCCCGTGCCAATGGCCCAGACGGGTTCATAGGCAATAACCACATTTTTCCCCGTGGCATTGGCGGGCACCGAACCAGCAATCTGGGTCTCGATTACCTGTTGCGTCTGCCCCGCCTCACGCTGGGCCAGTGTTTCACCGACACAGATAATCGGAATAATACCGCAATCAATGGCGGCGGCCGCCTTGGATGCAACCAGCTGGTCGCTTTCCTTATGGTGTTCGCGACGCTCAGAATGGCCGACAATCACGTATTTGCAACCAGCATCGGCCAGCATGGCAGCCGATATATCGCCCGTGTAGGCACCGTCTGCCCTGAAAGTAACGTCCTGCGCGCCCACGGCCACGGCAGAATGGCCCAAAGCCCATTTGACGGCCGCAATATGGATAAACGGCGGGCACAATGCCAGCTCGGCCAGAGGTGACGGCGCTTTTGCAATCGCGGTCGCCAATGCAACGGCCCCTTGGTGGGTTCCGTTCATTTTCCAGTTACCAGCGATCAATGCGTGTCTTTTCATAGCTTATGGCGATGTCTATAGTGCCAAGACTGATTTTACAAGAATGCCTTCTTATTTTTAAAAATTAAAGGATCAAGATGCTTAATTCACTACGCGAAGGGGCAAGCGCCCGTATCATCAAAATCATCGCTTTAGGCTTTGTTTTGCTGGGGGTTGGCGGCATGGTTTTCATGGATGTCGGCGGCTTTTTCCGTGGCGGCGCATCGGATACGACTTTGGCCCAGATAGGCCGCACCAAAATCAGCGTGCAGGCTTTTGAACGCACAGCCCAGCCCGCCGTGCGCGCACAGAACATGAATATGCAGGAAGCCTACCGCTTCGGCCTGCTTCAAAACCTTCTTGATGAAATGTCGGCCCGCGAAGCTCTGCGTCAGGAAGCGGTGCGCGAAGGCTTACTGATCAGCCGCGATGATATTGCCGCCCGCGTACACGACATGGTTAAAACCCAGATGCAGCCCGGCGAAACCGCCCAAAAAGCACTGGACAGGATTTTAAGCACACAAGGTCTGACACAGGACGACCTGATCGCATCCATGCGCCAGAGCATGACATCCATGCTCATCGAATCCCCTTTGAAAGCAAGCGTATCGTTTGTGCCCAAACTGGCGACCCAAGCCCTCGGCCGCTTTCAGGCCGAACGCCGCGACATAGAATTTTTTACACTAACGCCTGAAAGTGTCGGTGCGAACATCAAGGCCGATGACGCAACGCTCAAAGCCTATTACGAAACGGTAAAAGACCAGTATCAGATCCCCGAGCAACGCAGCTTCCGTGCGCTTGTCCTGTCGGTTGATGACATCAAAGCAGGTATCAAGATTACCGATGTAGATGTGCGCGCGGCCTACGAAGAACGCAAGGATCAGTTTAAATCGACCGAGCGTCGCAAAATCGAGCAAGCCCTGTTTCAAGACGAAGCCAAAGCCAAAGCGGCTTCAGACCTTGCACGCAAAAAATCCTCCATCAAAGCTGCTGTAACCGCAGCCGAATACCGCGAACCGACAACTGTTGAACAACAAGGCCTACCGGCCGACTTGGCATCAGCCGTATTTACCGCGCAAAAAGGTACTGTGCTCAACCCGATCAAAACCCCGCTTGGTTGGCACGTCATCCGCATAATCGATACCATCCCCGCCCGTATCCAGCCATTCGGCGAAGTAGCAGGCGATTTGCGCCGCGAACTGGAATCTGACTCCCTCCATTCCGAAATGGAATCACGCATCGCTAAAGTGGATGAAGAGCTGAGCCAGGGCGACACACTCGACCAAATCTCAAAAAACCTGAACCTCGCCATTACCAATATCGGCCCGATTGATGTGTACGGAAATATCGAACGCAATGCAGCGTCATCGCCACTGCTGACCACCCTGTCACAGAACAAGGATCTACTCTCCTCCCTGTTTGAATTGATGGAAGGTGAAACGGGTGACCTCTCGGAAATCAACGAAGGGCTTTATGCCGTATTCTCACTCGATACCGTGCGCCCGACGCGCGACCGTGATTTTACCGAAATCAAAGCCGTGATCGAGAAAAAATGGCTCGATGAACAGCGTCAGGCCGCCGTTACGGCGACAGTCGACAAGCTGGTCGGTGAAGTTTCCCGCAAAGAGAAAGACTTTGCCGAAGCCGCCAAGGAAGCCGGCGTGGTTTTAAAAACTGCACGCGATGTAAGCCGCGAATCCAAAGTCGCCGGCATCAATGATCCTGTGGCCCTCACCCGCCTGTTTGATGAAACGGATTTAACGGCTGTCGTCAAAGTACCCACTAGCAGCGGCGTAATACTGGCAAAGGTGCTTGATGCACGCATCCCCGAAGCGGGGCAGGGCAAAGCCACACCAGACACTGAAAAACAGTGGCGCACGCAAATGGAACAGGCTGTGACATCGCTCTACGTCTCCGACTTGCGCCGCGAAATCAATGCCAAGATCAATACCAAGCTGCTTGAAAAAACATACGGGACACCGGCCGATGGCCAACCTTGAACGCATCTTTGGTAAAATCTGGCCTGACCGCGGCGCGTTCAAGGCAAACTACGCAGCCGGCAAAAGCCAACTTGTAGGCCTGAGCCTGATTGCCGATACACAAACACCCGTATCGGCCTATCTGCGCCTGACGCATGGCCGCGCCTACACATTTTTGCTAGAATCCGTCACCGGCGGTGAAGTGCTTGGGCGCTATTCAGCCATCGGCATGGAGCCGGACTTGATCTGGACAAGCAACGGCACCAAATCGCAAATCGCCACACACCCGACCGGTAAAGTCACCGATACATCGAATAACCCTGTAGCCCACCTCAAAACCTGTGTGGCCAAAGCTAAAATTGATGTGGTGCCTGATGACGCGCCGCCAATGCTGGCATCAGGCTGGTTTGGCTACATGGGCTACGGCATGGTGCATCTGGCCGAACCCACCGTGCCCGATACCAAACCCGATGCGATAGGCATTCCTGATTCCGTCATGATCCGCCCAACATTGATGGCAGTGTTCGATAACGTACGACAGGTCGTGCATCTGGCCGTGCCCGTGCGCGACACAACAGACGATGCCGACAAGGCATACGATGCCGCCGTAGCAAGGCTGGCCGATGCGCGCCAAACCCTCATATGGGGTGAGTTGCCGCGCGATAGCGTGCAGGCCAATGGCTCGGCTGTGCCAAGCCCCCTGCCTATCACCGCCCATTGCGAAGAAGCGCAATACCTAAACATGGTTGCCCGCGCGAAAGACGACATTCTGGCAGGCGAAATATTTCAGGTTGTCCTCTCGCAACGCTTTTCGGCCCCGTTCGATTTACCGGCGGCTGAGTTATACCGCAGCCTGCGCCGCCTCAACCCGTCACCCTTTCTGGTGCTGATGACGCTTGAGGGCTTCTCGCTTATCGCCTCATCGCCTGAAATCATGGTCCGCGTCCGCCGTGGTGATGTCACCATCCGCCCCATCGCAGGCACGCGCAAACGCGGTGCCAACCGCGATGAAGACGCCGCACTGGCAATCGATTTGCTGGCCGACCCCAAAGAACGGTCTGAACATCTGATGCTTCTTGATTTAGGTCGTAACGATGTCGGCTGCGTGGCATCCATCGGGTCTGTGGAAGTGACGGAACAGTTCACGGTCGAAAAATACTCCCACGTCATGCACATCGTCTCCAACGTCGAAGGCAAACTGCGCGCAGGCATCGACCCGTTAGATGCATTATTCGCAGGCTTTCCGGCAGGCACGGTTTCGGGCGCACCCAAAGTACGCGCGATGCAGATCATTGATGCACTAGAAGGCGAGCGCCGCAGCTTTTATGCAGGCTGTATCGGCTACCTTGATGGTAATGGCGATGTCGATACGTGTATTGCCCTTCGCACGGCCTTGCTGAAAGACGGCAAGCTTTATGTGCAGTCCGGTGCCGGCATCGTGGCCGACAGCGTGCCGGAATCCGAACATCAGGAATGCGTGAATAAAGCCCGTGCCCTTTTGCGCGCCGCCGAAGACGCGATTGATTTATCAAGGAGCCAGTCATGATTATCCTGATCGACAATTACGACAGCTTCACCTTCAACCTTTACCAGTATCTGGGTGATCTGGGCGCCGAGGTGCAGGTGCACCGCAACGATAAAATCAGCGTGGCCGATGTTCTAGCCGCCAAGCCGCAGGCCATTGTCATTTCGCCGGGCCCAAGCGACCCTGACCACGCAGGCATCTGCCTTGAGCTCATAAAACAAAACACATCCATCCCGTTACTCGGCGTATGCTTGGGTATGCAGGCCATGGGGCAGGCTTATGGCGGTAATGTCATCCGCGCGCCAAAACCCATGCACGGCAAGGTATCGACCATTACGCACACCAACCGTTCCGTGTTCAAAGGCCTGCCCGATGCCGTTGAAGTCGCGCGCTATCATTCACTGGTGGTTGACCGCAATACATTGCCCGACTGCCTTGAAATCACGGCGGAGGCCGATGGCCTTATCATGGGCCTCGCGCACAAGACGCTGCCCGTTCACGGCGTACAATTTCACCCCGAAAGCATCGTGACCCAACACGGCCACGCCATGCTCAAAAACTTTCTGGCACTAGCATGACCGAAAACGCCCTGACGGCCGAACAAACGGAAGCCGCCATCGGTGAAATGCTGGCAGGCCATACGGCACCAGCCGATATTATAAAATTTCTGGTAACACTGGCTGACCGTGGCGAAACCGTGCCCGAAATTGTTGGGGCAGCCCGCGCCTTGCGCCGCCATGTCAGCGGTATCATACCGCCGCTCGACGCGATTGATTGTTGCGGCACGGGCGGCGATGGCCGCCACACGCTCAATATCTCCACTGCTGTCGCGCTCGTGGTTGCCGCCTGCGGCGTGCCCGTGGCCAAGCACGGCAACCGCGCATCATCATCCAAATGCGGTGCAGCCGATGTGCTGGAAGCACTTGATATCCCGCTCGAAGTGCCCATCGAAAAACTCGAAGAGGCATTGGTACAAACAAAGTTCTGTTTCCTGATGGCACCGCTGCACCACCGCGCCATGGCACATGTGGCAGCCGCCCGCAAAAGCCTTGGCCGCCGCACCATTTTCAATTTGCTGGGCCCGCTGGCCAACCCCGCATCAGTGAAGCGCCAGATGGTCGGCGTATTTGCACCAGATTACATTCGCCCAATGGCTGAAGCCCTACGCATGCTGGGTAGCAAAAGCGCGTGGGTCGTGCACGGCGACGGAATGGATGAAATTTCGCTATCAGGCCCAACCAACATCGCCATTCTTGGCAAGGACGGCACGATTACCGAGCAAACGCTCACCCACGCATCCTTCGGCCTGCCTGAGGTCAATGCCGATGATTTGCGCGGTGATGATGCCGACTATAACGCAAAAGCACTGGCAGCATTGCTGAACGGCAAGCGCGATGCCTATCGCGACACAGTGCTGGCCAACACGGCAGCCGTGCTGACGATGGCAGGTAACGCGCCTGATTTGCTGGCGGGCGTGACCATGGCGGCGGCAGCCATCGACGAAGGGCGCGCCCTTAACATCCTCAACCAGTACCGGACCCGCGTATCATGACGACTGACGTTCTTGCCAAAATCTGCGCCGATAAACGTGACCATGTTGCCACGGTTAAACGCCCGCTTGATTTATCAAACCTGAGCCCCACGCGGGGCTTCAAACGCGCGATAGATGCCAAGGCCAAAACAGGCGTGGCCGTGATTGCCGAAATCAAGAGAGCATCGCCCAGTAAAGGCATTTTGCGGGCCAATTTTGACCCGGCCCTCCACGCGCAGCAATACGAAGCAGGCGGCGCGGCGTGCCTCTCCATCCTCACCGATGCACCCTATTTCCAAGGGGAGGATGCCTATTTGCAGGCGGGCCGTGCGGCCTGCAACCTGCCCGCCTTGCGCAAAGATTTTATGGTCGATGTCTGGCAAATTGCTGAATCGCGGGTGCTAGGCGCTGATTGTATACTCATCATCATGGCCGCCATGGACGATGCGCTGGCACAGGAATTATACGATGCTGCCCGCGCACTCGATATGGACGTGCTGATCGAAACCCATAACGAGGCGGAACTCGACCGCGCGCTGGCGCTAAACGCACCGGATGCCCTGCTGGGTATCAATAACCGCAACCTCAAAACGCTCGAAGTATCACTGCAGACATCTTATGACCTGATTCGCAAGATTCCGGCTGGCCGCACCGCAGTAGCCGAAAGCGGCATCCATACCCGCGACGACCTTTTTTCGCTCAAAAAGAGTGGATTTCAGGCCTTTTTAATAGGTGAAGCCTTCATGGTCCAACCCGACCCAAAAGCCGCCCTCTTGACTTTTATTCAGGAACAGAGGTAGAACAAAGAAGGAATATACCAAGAATAGAGGCCCCCATGCTGACGAAAAAGCAACGCGACTTGCTGGTTTTTATCCACGAAAAAATGGCCGATGGCGATTTAGCCCCGTCTTTTGACGAAATGAAAGATGCGCTCGATTTGAAGTCCAAATCAGGCATCCACAGGTTGATTGAAGCATTGGTTGAACGCGGCTTCCTTGAACGTCTGCCCAACCGCGCCCGTGCCCTCCATATCCGCCGCCTGCCAGAAGGTTACACTCCCAAAACGGCCGATCATTCCGAAGTCGCGCAAAAAGCCCGCATCGTGCAGGACTTAAGCGCGTATCGTGTAGAACAAGATAAACAGCTTATCTCGCAAGTGCCGCTTTACGGCAAAATCGCCGCTGGCACACCCATCGAAGCCATCCGGGCCGAAGGTCAGCATATCGATATGCCCTCATCTATGCTCGGTAAGGGTGATTTTTATGCCCTTATCGTTGACGGCGATTCCATGACAGGCGCCGGCATCATGGACCAGGACGTTGTGCTCATCAAAAAAGCCAACACCGCCCATGATGGCGATATCGTGGTAGCCCTTGTTGATGAACAGGAAGTCACATTGAAACGCCTGCGCCGCCGCGGCGGGCATATTGACCTGATCCCCGAAAACCCGACCTACGACATCCGCACCTTTGAAGGCGGGCGCGTGCAGGTGCAGGGCATTCTCTCAGGGCTTTACAGGCAGTATCACTGACCCCGTCTTGACTGACCCCATTTTTACTGACCAAGGCCTCGTCTCATTAAGCCGCAAAAACATTGCTGTGCGCCAGCCTGCGCCTACCGCATAAAAAGCCATACCGCCTGCTGCCCGCACATCCCAATAGGGCATAATGCGCACCTGCCCGCTGCACGGCGCATCGGCTTTAACACCCTTATCAAGCGCTACAATGGTTTGCGCCCATATGCATTCCTCGGGCAGTACCGTCCGGTCCTGCACAACCGATAGATGCGCATCACCCTGACTGATGCGGCACGCCATGGCATCACAAGCAACCTCGACCCCGCCCGCCTGCCATGTCGTGTTGCCTATGGGCTTCCCGTCATTGGCCTCGGTGCCACCCCAAAGCGATACCCAGTTCTTGCGCATGAATTTGGTTGGCGTTTTGCTGATATACGCAATCTGCCCGCCCCCTGCTACCGCCAGTACGCGGCCTTCACCATCAAGCATGGCAACAGGCCTTGGCAGCATGAAACCGATGGCAACTGCCACGACCATAACGCCTGCCCCGACCCATCTGAACCACCCGCGCCATAAAATCAGCAGCAAAAAACCCGCAGCTGAAAACAGGTACGGCACAAGAGGCAAAGACGGCGCGGCAATCACGGCATGTGGTAGGTTAGCAACCCAATGCGCCACATCAAGCGTCGCCGTGACCCCCCATGCGGTGATCTTTAAAAACGGCGCATCAAGCCCAAACGGCATAAGCAGCATGGCCGCCATACCCGCAGGCATCACAACAAAACTGGTCAGCGGTATGGCCAGCGCGTTGGCAACAACCCCCAACAGCTGCAGCCTTCCAAAATGGTGCAACACAATCGGCAGCGTCGCAAAACCGACCAGCACGGTTGTGACCACAATGCCCCAAACATAGCCAATGGCTTTCATCGGGGGTGATGCCTCCCGCCCGTCAATCATCAGCCTGCGCCCGAACGCTTCATGAAACGCGATCATAGAAACCACAGCCGCGAATGACAGCTGGAAAGATGCACCGACAAGGCTTTCAGGCCGGAAGGCCAATACAAAAAAAGCGGCCAAGGCAAGCGTACGTAATGATATAGCCGCGCGATCGAGCATAACGGCCAATAACACAAGGCCAGTCGTCAGCATCGAGCGCTGCGTTGGCACAGGTGCGCCCGCAAGCAATGTATAGAAAAGCCCTGCACCCAAGGCGGCCACAGCCGCAATTTTCTTGATAGGCCAGTGCAAAGCCAGCCAAGGCCATAATGCCATGCCAAAGCGCAGGGTAAAAAATACAACCCCGCACACAATCGCCACATGCAACCCTGAAATGGAAAGCAAATGGTAAAGCCCTGAATCCAGAAGGTCTTGGTTAACACTATCGGGAATACTCGCGCGCTCACCAGCCAGCAGGGCTGTGGCAACCGCACTTTCAGGGTGGGTCATGCTGGTGGCGATATGCCGAGAAATGGTCTGGCGCAGGGTGTTGAACCATAAATCACGCGTATCGGGCGTGCCGCCCAACCGCTCGAATTTACCAAGCGTAAAACCAACCGCCCCTATCTGGTCAAAATACGCCTGCCGCCGGTAATCGAAACCATCAGGGGCCACGGGCCCTGATGGCGGCATTAGCCGCGCGGTAATCGCGATGCGCTCGCCCGGCCGTATATCGGCCGGTAAATGGCTGCTTGATAAACGGATGGTTGCTGGCGTGCGTTCAGGCGGCAGCTTTTCGATAGTCAGGTCGCCCAATGTCACACGCCGCTTCCCCGCATCGGCGTCATCATCCAGCACGCTAATGTCGATGACCCTACCTTCAACGCGGGTAAAATTGATCTGGCGGTCCAGCATCGGCGCATAAACGACCATTGACCGCCCTTGCGCCAGCGTGAACCCCAGCACACCCAAAAACAGTGCCACGGCAGGAAACACCAATAAATACGATCGCTTATAAGCGATTATCAACAGGGCCGTGGCCGCCAGTAGAGCCGCAGATGTCACAATGAATGACGGTTCATGCGCCAATGTGAAATAAAGCGCGATACCAGCACCCAGACAAACCGGCGCCCACAAAACACGATCACGCGGCGGATGCCACTGTTCGATGATTGTGCGGATTGCCTGCATAAGCATGGTCATTTATAACCATGCTTCAAAGGATATAAAAGCCATGACCGTTATTACCCGTTTTGCCCCATCGCCCACCGGTTACCTGCACATTGGCGGCGCCCGCACGGCACTGTTCAACTGGTGCTATTCAAAACACATGGGCGGCAAGTTCGTGCTGCGCATTGAGGATACGGATAAAGAACGGTCGACCGCTGGCGCAATAGACGCAATTTTCCGTGATCTGAAATGGCTTGGCATCGATTGGGATGGTGAAGCCGTATACCAGTCAACCCGCGCAGCCCGCCACGCCGAAGTCGCACACGAACTGGTCAAACGCGGGCAGGCTTATTTCTGCTATTGCTCGGCCGAGGAGCTGGAGGCCATGCGCGAAGAAGCCAAGGCCAAGGGTGAACAACCCCGCTATAACCGCATGTGGCGTGACCGTGACCCTGCGCAGGCCCCCGCAGGCATCCAACCCGTTATCCGCATCAAGGCACCTATCGAAGGCGAAACATTGATAGAGGATGCCGTTCAGGGCAACGTAACTGTGCCCAACAGCCAATTGGATGATTTTATCCTCCTGCGCTCGGACGGAAACCCCACCTACATGCATGCCGTTGTGGTCGATGACCACGATATGGGTATCACCCATATCATACGCGGTGACGACCACCTCAATAACGCCTTCCGCCAGAAAGTCATTTACGAAGCCATGGGCTGGAATGTGCCGGTGTTCGGTCATGTGTCGCTTATTCACGGCGAAGATGGCGCCAAGCTCTCAAAACGTCACGGTGCCCAATCGGTCGGTGACTTCAAGGATATGGGCTATTTACCAGAAGCCGTCGCCAACTATTTACTGCGTCTGGGCTGGAGCCACGGCGATGACGAGTTGTTCACCAAAGAGCAGGCATCCCAGTGGTTTGATATCACAGACATCAACCCCGCCCCTTCCCGCCTTGATGCCAAAAAGCTGGAACATGTGAATAGCCACTACATGAAACTGGCCGATGATGAGCGCCTAGTGGCCGAAGTGCTTGCCCGCAACAGTGACCTGAAAGTCGGTGCCACCCATATGCAACGTTTACTGGCAGGGATGCACGACCTTAAGGGCCGTGCGGCCACGCTCGTACAACTCGCAGCCGAAGCGCGTTTTTATATGGTTGATGAAGTGGCATACGACGAAAAAGCAGCCGCGACCCTGCACGACCACGATGCCCACCATGCCATGCACGATATTTACGATGCCTTGGCGCGACTGGGGGCTGATTTTACAGATACGGCCATCGAAGCTGCTTGCCGCAAAATTGCCGATGAAAAATATGCAGGCAAGCTTGGCAAGGTCATGATGCCACTACGCGCAGCACTTGTGGGCGCAAATACGTCACCGCCTTTGTTCAAGGCGGCTGAGATATTGGGGCAGGCCGAAACGATGAACCGTGTCAAAGCGGCTCTGCACTGGATGCACGACCACGGGCACCATCACCATTGATTCCATAATCATCACAAGCCCCCTAGGTTGTGTCGGCACTGCGAACGTATTAAACTTTTGTTCAGAAGTTTGATCTACTTTTGCATTACCTGAATTCTTCTCTCTCACACCGAGGCTCTCTCCGATGACCGACACACCTGCCAAAACATTTACCCTGACCGACAATCAATCCGGCAAACAATACACATTGCCCGTTGTTGACGGCACCGTCGGCCCGAGTGGCATCGATGTACGCAAATTACTGGCTGAAAGTGGCCACATCACCTTTGACCCGAGCTTCAATTCAACCGGCTCGTGCAAATCCAAAATAACCTACATTGATGGTGATGCCGGCAAACTGATGCATCGCGGCTACTCAATTGAAGAACTGACGACCAACAGCAACTTCCTTGAAGTGTCGTACCTGCTTTTGAATGGCGAACTGCCAAATAAAGAACAGTATGAAAAGTTTGTTCACAACGTGACCTACCACACCATGGTCCATGAACAGCTGCACTTCTTCTTCCGCGGCTTCCGCCGTGATGCACACCCGATGGCCATTATGTGCGGCGTTGTCGGCGGCCTCTCGGCCTTCTATCACGACAGTCTCGATATTAATAACCCGCAGCACCGCGAAATTTCGATCTTCCGCCTGCTAGCCAAAATCCCGACCCTCGCTGCCATGACATATAAATACGAAGTGGGCCAGCCATTCCTGTACCCCCGGAACGACCTCAGCTTCGTTGAGAACTTCCTATATATGTGCTTCGCGGTTCCGGCCGAGGAATACAAAGTTAATCCCGTCGTCGCCAAAGCGCTTGAAAAAATCTTCATCCTTCACGCTGACCACGAACAGAACGCATCCACATCTACCGTACGCCTTGCAGGTTCAACGGGTGCAAACCCGTTCGCCTGTATTGCATCGGGTATCACATCCCTTTGGGGTCCTGCCCACGGCGGCGCTAATCAGGAAGTGCTCGAGATGCTGAAGGAAATCGGCCACAAAGACCGTATTCCAGAGTTTCTGGCAAAAGCGAAAGACAAGAACGACCCGTTCAAACTCATGGGCTTCGGTCACCGCATTTACAAAAACTACGACCCGCGTGCAGCTGTGCTGAAAGCCGATTGCCATGCAGTGCTTGAAGAACTTGGCGTAAAAGACGAACCGTTGCTTGAACTGGCGATGGAACTTGAAAAAATCGCCCTGTCCGACCCTTACTTCGTTGAACGCAAACTGTTCCCGAACGTCGACTTCTATTCAGGCATCATTTTAAAAGCCATGGGCTTCCCCACAAGCATGTTCACCGTGCTATTCGCATTGGCCCGTACGGTTGGCTGGTGTGCCCAGTGGAAAGAAATGATCGAAGAACCGGATATGCGTATCGGCCGCCCGCGCCAGCTTTATACAGGCGCGCCCGCACGCCCTTATGTCAAAATCGACAAACGCAAATAGCCACTGGTTTTTAAAACGAAATACAAACAGGGCTGCCAGAAATGGCGGCCCTATTGCTTTTAAAGAAAACCAAGCACAAAGGCCGCCGCCTGTTGGGCGGGTGTACCGCCGCCATCGCCAGCCAGCATGTTCGCAGCATCCTGAAACGCCACGCGCTGCCTATCAGCTGAGCCGCCGCGATTAACCAGCAAATCAAGCGCCGCTGACGCGATATTCCGCCCCGTCGCTTCCTTTTGCAAAAACTCAGGCACAATACGCTGGTTAAGCAGAATATTGACCAGGTGCATATGATTGACCTTTACAAGCCGCTTCGCAATCAAATACGTAAGCGGCGAGAACCTGTAGGCCACCGTATGCGGCACGCCCAGCATGGCAAGCTCAAGGCCCACCGTGCCCGATGTCGCAATGGCAGCACCTGATAACGCGAAGGCCTGAAAACGGTCATCAGTATCAACGGCTATAAAGCGCTGATCGTTGCCGATAATGGGTTTTAGCTTTTCCCACAGATGCGGCGGCGCTGGCACCAGCACAGCTAAATTAGGCCATTCACGCAGCAACCTGTAGGCAGCCTCAAATAACGGCGCACCCAAACGGTCAACTTCACTTTCGCGGCTGCCAAACAACACGCTGAGAATGGTCGGCGGGTTGGTGAGTGATAAATCATATTTCTCGAAAAATTTTTCGCGCTCGTCACTCACCGTATTCGGCAAATCAACAACAGGGTGGCCTACAAACGCGGTTTTAAGGCCGTAGGGCGTAAAGAACGGTGGCTCGAATGGCAGAAGACACATGAGGCCATCAAACAGCCCTGCAATCTTCTCGGCGCGCTCGGGCTTCCATGCCCAGACCTGCGGCGCGACATAATGGATGAATTTAGTATTCGGGCACAGTTTTTTAGCCTTGGCGACCACGCGGAAGCAGAAGCCCGGGCTGTCTATCGTAATCACCACGCGCGGCTGGCGTTCAACAATATCATTCACGCATTGCTTGATACGCCCCAGCAGTTTTGGCAGGCGCGGTAATATCTCGGCAAAACCCATGACCGACAAATCGCGCATAGGGAATAATGAATGGATGCCTGCGCCATTCATGGCGGAGCCGCCAACACCGGCAAAACTGAACGGATAGGTCGAAATCTGGCGTATAGATTGCACAAGGCGGGCACCCAGAAGGTCGCCCGACATTTCACCCGCTATGACGTAAATTAAATCGCTCATGTGACGCCCACTAGAAATAGGCCATGCGCGTTGGCAAAATCAATCACCTGTTTTTTATTAGCCACAAGTGTCGCACCTGCTTCAACGGCAATACCCGCAAAACCTTTAGCGGCACAACGACGAATGGTATCAGGGCCAATGCTTGGTAAATCAAGTGCGCGGTCTTGTTGCGGCTTCGCCATTTTGACCAATATGGCACCAGCCACACCATGCGCGTCAATCAAGACATCTGTGCCATCAACGCCTTCACGGCCAATCACAACACCGTTAAGCACAATCACAGCCTGCCCCGCATCGCGCGCGCCATGGGCACGCGCAGCCTCCATACCAAGTGCGATATCGGTCGATGCGCTGGCATCAGGCACGAGCAGCCCCATAACACCTTTATCGGCCACGAAACCAGTGATGAATGACTGGGCAGAATGAAGCCTGAACCCTTCCCCCTCAAGCATTTTGCGAACAGCACGCAGCAATGCGTCATCACCACCCGCGCATAGCGGCCACAATATTTGGGGCAGTAGGCGAAGAGTTGTCATGTCGGGGCGGAGATCAAAAATGCGCGGACGGCGCATCCGCCCGATTAGCACAAGGTCGCGTACACCCTGCCCGCGCAAATAAGCGAAGATATGCCCAAGCTGTTCAGGCCGCGCCCAAATACCGTCAGTGCGGCTCAAAGTAAGGGGCTCGGCATGGCCGCTTAAACGCACAGCCAAAACCTTTGTGCCGCCTGCACGCGCCTCATCAGCTACCAGATCAGGAAAAGCACCACCGCCGGCTACAATCGCAAGTGAAGGCAGCTGCAGCGAACCCGATGTCATGGCTATTTATTTGTGCTGCGGTTGGCACAACGGGCGGTTGTGCTTGGTGCGGGCAAAAGCCAGCATGTCCTCGATCAGCGTTTTGCCAGTATGTGCGTTTTGCGCATGGGCCAGACGCTCGGCAAATGTGCCATCGCCATAAAACAAATCTTTGAAAACCTTCATAAGGGCATTGATGTCTTCGCGTGCAAACCCACGGCGCTCAAGGCCGACAAGGTTAAGGCCAGCCAAGCGTGCACGGTCGCCCATCACAAGCCCGAACGGAATAACATCGTATTCAACGCCCGACATACCACCAACCATGGCATGGGCACCAATGCGCACAAACTGGTGCACGGCAGATAGGCCTCCAAGCACGGCATGGTCGCCCACGGTCACGTGCCCTGCCAGCGTTGCATTGTTGGCCAGAATAACGTTATCGCCGATAATGCAGTCATGCGCGACATGCGCACCAACCATAAACAAACAGTCATTACCAACGGTGGTTTTCATGCCGCCGCCCTCGGTACCCGGGTTCATGGTCACATGCTCACGGATCATGTTGCCATCGCCAATCGTCAGAACCGATTGCTCGCCGTGGTACTTCAAATCTTGTGGGCGAGTGCCAAGTGATGCGAACGGAAAAATCGTATTATCGCGGCCAATGCTGGTATGACCATCAAGCACGACATGCGAGTGAAGAACGGTGCCATCGCCAATGCTCACATTGTCGCCGATAACACAGAAAGGGCCGACCGTAACGCCGGTCCCGATTTTGGCCTTGGCCGATACGACGGATGATGAATGAATATGTGTGGCTGTCATGTCTTATGTCGTACGATGTTGGTGTGGCTGGGTCCATTCACGCCCCATTTCAAGGCGTAACAATCCCAATGTTTGCGGGCCTCAGGCAGGCGCTTTGTTGTCCATGATCATGGCACTGAACACGGCCTCGGCACATAAAACGCCGTTCACCTTGGCCTCGCCCTTGAATTTCCAGACATTCCGGCGCGATTGCAACACATGGACATGAATATGCACGCTGTCACCCGGCACGACAGGCTTCCGGAAGCGCGCTTCCTCGATGGACATGAAATAAACAAGCTTGCCGCGAGCGTCATCGCCCAGCGTCTTAACAACCAGCACGCCCGATGTCTGCGCCATGGCTTCCACAATCAAAACACCGGGCATAACAGCCTGCGTGGGGAAGTGGCCTTGGAAATGCGGTTCGTTATAGGTGACATTTTTAAGGCCGATAGCCCATTCACCGGCCTTATAATCCAAAATGCGGTCAACCAGCAGAATGGGATAACGATGCGGAATCATCGCCATAATTTCATGAACATCAATAATGCTGTTTGTCTCGGTCATGCTGCACTACAAAAAAAGGTTGGAATTCAATACTTTGAGTTAGTCTTTTGACGAGGCTTTTGACAAGAGTTTTTTGATCAAAACCTGCTCGCGCCAATATAGTCTGCGCGGGGCAGCAGGGAAGCCCACCCACTCCTGGCCTGCGGGAATATCTTTGGTAACACCCGATTGTGCGGCAATACGCACGCCAGAACCAATATTCAAATGGCCGGAAACGCCCACCTGCCCGCCCATAACGACAAAATCACCAAGAGTACTGCTGCCTGAAATGCCGGTTTGCGCGGCAATCACACAGCCACGGCCCATTTTTACGTTATGGGCCACCTGCACAAGGTTATCGATAACAGTCCCCATACCAATAACGGTATCGGGGCCTGCCCCACGGTCAATGCAGGTATTGGCACCTATATTTACAAAATCGCCAATCATCACCCGCCCCAACTGCGGCACAGGCAAATGCCCTTTAGGCCCCATGGCAAAACCGAAACCATCCTGCCCGATGCGCGCCCCCGCATGGATACGCACACGGCTGCCAAGCACACAATGCGTCAGCGTGGCGTTGGCACCTATCCAGCAACCGGCACCCAAAACAACGCCGCGCCCAATCACAACATTGGCTTCAATTACGCAATCGGGGCCAATTTCGGCTGTCGGGTCGATAGATGCGCTATCGGCAATCTGCCCGCCTTGCGGCCATGGGTAAAACAGCGTGGCCGCCATAGCATAGGAACGGTATGGGTTGGCACTGACCAGCAACGCCACGCCTGCCGGAGCCTCAGGCGCCATAGCTGCTGATACGATGCACGCACCAGCCTTAGCCTTACGAAATGCATCTTTGTATTTAGGATTATCGAGGAACGATAAGTCTGACGCGCCCGCATCACTCAGCGGGGCAACATCCTGCACAAGGCGTTCGCCCTGCGTGGTATCAGCCAGAACGCATTCGCTGGCCGCAGCTATCTGGGCCAGCGAATATGGTCCTGTACGGTGATGAAACCGCAGGTCAGTCATGTTTTACCTATTCAACGGAGACTTTAACGGAAGGCAGATCAGCATCGATACGGGTCAAAACCTGCTGGGTAATATCCAGCGTTTTTGAAACGATGACGACGTCGGTACGGGCAAGAACAAGGTCGAGATTGTTCTTGTCGCCGATTTCAGCCACGATTTTCACGATCTCGCCGCGCAATTTACCAATCGCTGTTGCAATGGCTTTATCAAGTTTGGCCTTGCGCTCTTGAATCTTCTTCTGGCCATCACCCACTTGCTTTTGGAAAGCCTGTGCTTTGGTTTTGAATTCGTCTTCGCTGATTTTGCCCTTCTGGTCCATAATGGCCTTTTCGGAAGCACGAAGGGTCTTTTCTTCCTTCTCGACTTCAGCCTGGAAATTCTTACGGATGGAAACCAGCTGTGTCTCGATGCTCTGGGCGGCTTTCGATGTTTTCAAAAGGGCCTGAATATCAACAACAGCAAGCCTCAGAGGATGAGCCGGCGCAGCAGCAGGCGCTGCCGCTGCAGGGGCCACAGCGGGTGCTGGGTCAGCTGCAAAAGTGGGGGTCACTGCAGCCGAACCCATCATCAGAACGGCGATTAAAAAATACTTGGTAAAACTATTCATTTTAAAAATATCCTTGCCTAAAATTTTTCTTAGAACCGCGTGCCGAAGCTGAAGCGGAATTTTTCTTCCTTGTCGTAGTTTTCTTTGAGAATCGGTGACGCCAAGTCGATACGGATTGGCCCCATTGGCGACTTCCAGGTCAAGCCCAAGCCACCGCTGGCACGCAATGAATTTTCGTCAACAATGCTAGGACCATTTTCATCAATTGACCAAAGCGACCCAAAATCCGAGAACGCATGACCTTGAACGCCAAGCTCTTCAGGAAGGCCAATCGGGAAGTTCATCTCAACCGAACCGCGATAGAAGAAATTACCACCCAAAGCGTCATCTGTTGCCAAATCACGCGGACCAGTACCCGAGTTGCTGAAGCCGCGCAATGTATTGCCACCAAGGTAATAACGTTCGTTAATACGCACGCCGTCATCACCCCAACCATCAATAGCGCCGGTCTCACCCAAAACGGTCAAAACCCATTCTTTAGCGACCGGAATGTAATATGCACCGCCGACTTTACCCGAAATATATTCGGCGTCCCCGCCCAGCCCCGCAAACTCGGTATCGAGCCAAGTGTTATAGCCTTTAGTCGGGAAGGTCGTACTATTGCGGCGGTCATATGACAGACGCTGCGATACAGCAGACGTCAGACGTTCGCCTTCCTGATCGCGGATATATCGCGATGCGTCCGTATCGACATTCTCGATATTATTGTTTTCCAGACGGTATTTGACCGATTGGCGCAAATTTTCGGACAATGGGTAACCGAGGCGCAAAGCACCGCCGGTACGCTTCTGGTCAAACGAGCTTTCATCCTGCAAATCGCGTGTAGTATGGAACAAATCAACCCCGGCCGATAAATCGCGGTCAAGGAAGTACGGCTCGGTGAACGACACGTCAAATTCGGAACGTTTGCCAGAAATAGCGGTCGAGAACGACATATCCTGTCCTTTACCAAGGAAGTTGCGCTCACGGATCTGGAAGTCAGCCAACGGGCCGTCAGATGTCGAGAACCCCCCACCGATGGAAATCTCGCCGGTCGATTTTTCCTGAACATCGACATCAAGCACTGTCTGGTCAGGTGAACTGCCCTGTACGGGGCGCACTTTGACGTTATCAAAGAAGTCGAGATCCTTGAGGTTCTGTTCGGCCTTGGCCACTTTGGTTTTGTTAAATGCATCGCCTTCGGCCAGTTCGAACTCACGGCGGATAACTTTATCCTGTGTACGCACGTTGCCTTTAATATCGATACGCTCGACATACACTTTCGGTGTATTGGCAGCACGGAAGGTAATATCAACCGTCTGGTTCTCGGCATTACGCTGGATATCAGGCTGCACAGCCACGAATGCGTATTGCATGTCGCCCAGCGTATCGGTCATGGCGTTGACGGAATCTTCAATTTCCTCGGAGTTGTACCAGTCACCGATTTTGAACAGCACGTTTTTATCCAGCTTGGCCGGATCAACGCCCTTAAGGGCCGATGTATCAACCGATACGTTTGAGATTTTATAGCGTGGACCTTCCTCGACCGTGAAGGTCAGGTAGAAGGATTCTTTATCCGGCGTCAGCTCGGCCACAGCCGATACGATGCGGAAATCGACATAACCTTCTTTCAGGTAGAAACGGCGCAGTAATTCCTGATCGTACGCCAAGCGGTCTTGGTCGTAACGGTCGTTATTGCTCATGAAGCGGTACCAGCGCGATTCTTTTGAAACCACGACATCACGAAGCGCATCGTCCGAGAATTCGGAATTGCCGACAAATTTGATACCGCTGATTTCCGATACAGGACCTTCGTTGATTTCATAAACGAGGTTCACGCGGTTCTGGTCAAGGCGGATAACTTTAGGGTCGACCTGCACAGAATAACGGCCGGCACGGCGGTACAGTTCCTGAATACGCTCAACGTCGCTTTGCACGGTATTACGGGCAAGCACGTTGCGGCTGCGCGATGCGATTTCGGCAGCCAGTTCTTCGTCTTTTAGCTTGTCGTTGCCTTCAAAGGCGATCTGGTTAATCAGCGGGTTCTCGACCACGTTGATCACGAGTACGCCGGCCTTAGGCTGGATGTTCACATCGGCAAACAGGCCGGTGCCGTAAAGGGCCTTGGTCGATTCCGACAGCGATTGCTGCGTGTAGGTATCACCCGGCTTGACGGTCATATAGGAAAGGATGGTCGCAGGCTCGATCCGCTCAGCGCCCTGAATTTCGACGCGGCTGACTTGCCCGCTTTCCTGCGCGAACGCAGATACGGTAACCGCAATGGATGACACCGATACAAGCGCGCATAGCGCAATCACAGATACGGCAGAACGAAGGCCAGTTTTCATAAATATTCCCATCTTGTCAGGGGCAGGTTAACCTGCGGAATCGCATGACACAAGGCTAAGCATGGCCACCCTAAAAGACAAGGGTGGATAAGCATTACCCCATAGGAAATACCTATTATTTCGCCAGCTGGAACACGTCATTGAGGTTGGCGAAAAGCATCAAGCCGATCAGCAAAAAGAAGCCGAAGCGCAAAGCCGCCTCCTGCACTTTTTCAGGGATCGGGCGGCCTTTGACGGCCTCGATGGCATAAAACAGCAGGTGACCACCATCCAGCATCGGAATTGGCATAAGATTGATAAGCCCGAGATTGACCGACAGCATAGCGGCCAGAGTCAAAAGGGCCAGAAAACCTTGCTGCGCCGCATCACCGGCAACAGCGCCGATGCGGATAATACCTCCAAGTTCCTGAACGCTGCGTGTGCCGATAATCATCTGCCCCAGTGATTGCAGGGTACCAGTTGATACAAACCACACATCGGCCAGCGATTCACGGAAGGATGCGAAAAGGCTTAAAGGTGCCGGTTCATTTTCAAGGCGTGGGGCCAATTGAATGGCTTTGATCCCATCTTTGTTGGCAGCGCCTTTCAGGAAGTCCCCATTAAGGTCGCGTGAGAGCTTGACCATAATGTCCTGCGCGGGTGCCCCCTGCTGAGCTTTCATGCTGAGCACGACCTGGCGGTCCATACGGCGGGTCAGCAATGCCCCGACATCGCCTTTTTTACCATCAACAGCTTCAATACCGTCAACCGACACGCCGAGGCCTGGGCCGATAATACCCAGAAGGCCACGTGCATGTTTAAAACCAAAACGGTCGGACACGATATCAACGCGTGGCGACACGTCAGGAATGGTAACAACCTTGCCGTCACGCTCAACATCAATCGACAACGGCGCAGCAAGTGAAACGGCAACCGTGCGCTGAATATCGGCAAAGCGGTGTACGGGTTTACCGTCAATGCTCAAAATACGATCAAGCGGCTGGAAACCTGCTTTTTCAGCAGCACTTCCCACAATAATGGCACCCGCAACCGGCGGTGTAACCACACGGCCGATGGTCGTGTACATACCGGTCAAAATAATGATCGCGAAAATAAAGTTGATGGCAGGGCCCGCAAAAACAATGGCTGCACGCTTCCAGACAGGTTTTGCAAAAAAAGCCTGGCTGCGTTCGCCTTCGTTCATGGCACGAGTGGTTTCACCTTCTTTCACGGATTCCGTGAAGGTGGCACTCGCAGGGTCGGTATCGCCGAACATCTTGACGTAGCCGCCCAGCGGAATAAGCGCGACCTGCCAGTGTGTGCCTGACTTGTCAGTCCAACCGCAGATTTTTTTGCCGAAACCAATCGAGAATGTCTCGACCTTCACGCCGCAAGCACGCGCAATGATGTAATGGCCCCATTCGTGCACAAACACCAAAACGCTGATGACCAGCAAAAACGGCAGCAGGTAAAGCGCCGCGTTATTGCCCAGCCATTGCACCCAGTCATGAATCGTATCGAACATTTAAAAATCCCTCGGGTAAAAAAGTAAAATCAGGCGGCGATTTTGCCGTTAATAAATTCTAGCGCAAGCTCGCGGCTTGCGGCATCACATGCCAACACATCATCCAGCGACTTTATGGCAGGCTTACGGCCATCATCCAGCATCCGAGCCACGCAATCAAGAATATCCGCAAACCCGATGCGACGGGCCAGAAAAGCCGCAACCGCCACTTCATTGGCGGCATTAAAGATAATGGAATCGGCGAGGCTGCCCGCAAGCACATCGCGTACCAGCGAAAGCGCGGGGAAGCGCACGGTATCAGGCGCCGTAAAATCAAGCTGGCTCAAGGCATTAAGGTCCATGCGCTGGCCGGATGTATCAATCCGCTGCGGCCAGCCAAGGCATACGGTAATCGGCGTGCGCATATCAGCCGGGCCCATCTGCGCCAGAAACGAGCCGTCAGCGTATTCAACCATGCCATGCACGCAAGACTGCGGGTGTATGACAACATCGATCTGTGCAGACGGCACGGCAAACAGTTGATGCGCCTCGATTACTTCAAGCGCCTTGTTCATCAAAGTCGCGCTATCGACCGATATTTTCGGCCCCATCGACCATTTGGGGTGGGCAATTGCCTGTTCGGGCGTAGCGGCCTTCATGGCGTCCGTCGTCCATTCGCGGAAAGGCCCGCCGGATGCCGTTAAAACAATACGGTGCAAACCGCCGCGATCCTGCCCCTGCAGCACCTGAAATATCGCGTTATGCTCGCTATCAACCGGCAAAAAGGTCGCGCCGCTGGCAGCAACCGCCTGCATCATGATCGGCCCCGCCGCTACAAGGCATTCCTTACTGGCGAAAGCAACCGTACGCCCGCGGGCAACTGCTGCCATGGTGGCAGCCAGACCCGCCACACCGACAATGGCAGCCATGGTTACTTCAGCGTCCATCGCGGCCGCCTCAACAACAGCATCGGCCCCTGCCCCGATTTGAATATCGGGCCGGTCAGTCAGCAATTCTTTTAATGCGAGATATTGGCCAGTATCGGCAATCGCTACAAAACGGGGGTGAAACGCGCGGGCCTGTTTTGCAAGCAAGGTAGCATTACTGCCAGCGGCAAGTGCCACCACATTGAAATGCATCGGGCCATGATGCGCAATCACATCGAGAGTCTGGCTGCCGACCGAACCTGTCGAGCCAAGTACGCTTACACTGCGCGTCATATGTGGCCCTCGATAATGGCAATCACCAGCGCGAAGAAAGGCAACGCCAGCAACAGCGCGTCGATACGGTCAAGCAGCCCGCCATGACCGGGGATGATATTACCCGTATCCTTAAGGCCGCAACGGCGCTTGAGAACCGATATCAGCAAATCGCCCGCCTGCCCGACAACCGCGAGCGTAATGCCCAGCGCGACATGGAATGGTAGCGTCAGATCCTGCACGAATTTAACACCTGTGGCATCCGCCATCAGCATATCGAGGGAAGACACGGCAATAACCGATGCAAGACACCCACCAAGCAGGCCTGCCCATGTTTTATTGGGGCTGATGCGTGGCGCCAGCTTGGGGCCACCAATGGTTTTACCGGCAGCATAAGCGCCGATATCGCATGCACAAATGGCAAAAAATACATAGAGCAGAAGGTAAAGGCCCGACGATTCATGGTTCCGCAGCCACACGGCACACAAACACGCGACCGAAATATAAAGAATACCCGAAAGCAAAATAGACCATCGTACGCGCCCGTCACGGAAACTGAGGCGCGACCATTCCTGCAATGAAATACAAAACACAGCCGCCATCATGGCGTAGAACGCCCAACCACCAAACCACTCGGCAGCGATGGCAATAGGCCCTAACACAAGGGCCGAAAGGATACGCTTGAGCAGCGTTGACATGGGCTTACACGCTTTGCGTTTGTTCGATGGATGTATCGGCAGTATCGGCAACACCGCCAAAACGGCGCTGACGGGAAGCATATTCGGCAATGGCCTCAGCCAGATGGTCAGGGCCAAAATCGGGCCACAGCACATCCATGAAAACAAATTCGGTATACGCGCATTGCCACAACAAGAAATTGCTAATGCGCTGCTCACCACTGGTGCGGATCAGCAAGTCGGGGTCAGGCAACCCTGCCGTCATGCAAGCGTTTGAAAAATTCTCGGCATTGACTTCATCAGCTGCGACGCCTTGCGACATCAGTGTTTTAACCGCATTCAAAATATCCTGCCGGCCCCCGTAATCAAGGGCGATAGTTAGGTACAGATCATCGTTATCGGCGGTCAGCTTCTCAGTTTCGGCAATCAGCTTTACAATATCTGCAGCCAGACGGTCGCGGCGACCAATCACACGCAGGCGCACACCATTTTTATGAAGGTCCACTGCTTCCGCGCGCAAATACAGGCGCAGCAGACCCATAAGGTCGCCAATCTCCGATTCGGGGCGGGACCAATTTTCATTGGAGAAACCAAACAACGTAAGGTAACGAACTCCCGTCTGGCGCACGGCCTTAACGGTGCGGCGCACGGCATCAATGCCGCTTCTGTGCCCTGCCGTACGTGGCAATTTGCGTGCCTCTGCCCAGCGGCCATTGCCGTCCATGATGACGGCAATGTGCTGCGGCAAGGGTTCGGTTACACTTAAGGTCATCAAACGACCATGATGTCTTTTTCTTTATCGGCCAGCAATTTGTCGACCTGACCAATCACATCATCCGTAGCCTTTTGCACTTCGCCTTCATGGCGCTTTGCATCGTCTTCCGACATGACTTTGTCTTTTTCCAGTTTCTTAAGAACATCCATGCCTTCGCGACGGATGTTGCGCACGGCCACACGCGCGGTCTCGGCGTATTTGCCTGCAATTTTCTGCAGTTCTTTGCGGCGTTCCTCGTTCAGTTGCGGAATGGGCACACGAATAAGGTTACCATCCGGCTGCGGGTTCAGGCCCAGCCCTGCATCGCGTATGGCTTTCTCGACAGCCTTGGCAAGCCCGCCATCCCAAACACTCACGGTAATCAGGCGAGGCTCCGGCACCGATACAGACCCGCATTGCGAAAGCGGCACGCGCGACCCGTAAGCCTCAACCGTGACCGTATCAAGCAGGCTCGAGCTGGCACGGCCCGTACGCAGGCCCGCAAATTCCTTTTTCAACGCATCAAGCGTTGCCGCCATACGGCGCTTCAGTTCATTGAGATCAAAAGCCATAATGAATACTCCTCGTTAGTCTTTGGAAACGACGGTGCATTTGCCTTCGCCTTTAAGGACTTTGGCAAAATTACCCGTTTCACGGATGTTGAAAATGACGATAGGCACGTTATTTTCGCGCGCCAGTGAAATGGCAGTGGCATCCATGACCTTAAGGTCCTTGGTCAGCACATCCATATAGGTGATTTTTTCAAAACGCGTGGCGGCAGGATCCTTGAAAGGGTCGGCCGTATAAACGCCGTCCACCTTGGTGCCTTTGAAAATAGCATCGCAATCCATTTCCGATGCGCGCAAAGCGCCAGTAGTGTCGGTCGTGAAATACGGGTTGCCTGTACCGGCTGCAAAAATGACAACGCGGCCTTTTTCCATGTGGCGCATGGCCTTACGGCGGATATACGGCTCACAAATCGCATTCATCTGGATGGCGGATTGTACACGCGTCGGCACGTCCTGCTGCTCAAGTGCGTTCTGGAGGGCCAGCGCGTTGATACAAATACCCAACATGCCCATATAGTCTGCAGTTGTCCGGTCCATACCCTGTGAGGCACCCGATACGCCGCGGAATATATTACCGGCACCAACCACGATACAAACCTCGACACCCATGGCCAGCACTTCCTTCACGTCCTGCGCTACACGCGCAACGACGGCAGGGTCAATCCCGAATTCCTTGGTGCCCATCAGCACTTCGCCCGACATTTTAAGCAAAACGCGCTTATAAGGCATTGCCTTGGCAGAGGTTGCAGTGGTGTTTTTGAGTTTTGTGGCTTCAGCCATGGAACAACCTTCTAAAAGAGAGATTTCGCAAAGGTTTAGCAGCCGTAGCCGCCGGATGCAACTATCCGTGGCTTCTTCTGATCTCGATACCCACCGCTGATGCGTCGGGCATGATGGCGGTTTTCTCGACCCTGACGGTCAC
>Ga0209066_10001119_pt1 | contig 36373 bp, 27 predicted proteins | sample All_14_2_FD_187198 | JGI IMG/M metagenome (GOLD analysis project Ga0209066, IMG submission 187198) | Freshwater microbial communities in response to fracking from Pennsylvania, USA - Allegheny Zone_MetaG_DW_15 (SPAdes) (version 2) ... | reverse complement strand
CCGCCCACCCGTGTGCGCAGCGGGACATCCGCCATGCCCATTGTGTAAAAATCCAGTCGGGTTTTCCACCAGCCGGCGGATGCAATCTTCCGTTCGCCAAGGCCGACGAAATACAACCGGTAACCCCCGAGATTTTCCCTGTACCAGGGATTGGAAACAACGGTGATCTGTTTTTTCAGTTGATCGATCAGTTTCATATTCCCCGCGTACCACGGGACAGATTGCCCAAAACTACAAGTCTTTTGCCTGTTTTTGAAGGCCTATCCCATTGTGTAACGGCGCCACGCCGGGATGATGGCCCTCATATTCCGCCCGCCCAAACCGCCAAACGGGCCCGGGTTCAGGGTGGTCAAGAACACCGTTTGGCGCATGGGAATGGCGGAGGGAATAGGATGGGAAAATGAATCACATGGAAAAAACAGTCAACCCCGAAGGCGGCATCGCAGCGGCACAAGTGCGCCCCGGCGCTGTTGTCCACAAATTCCAATCCGCCTCAAGCGTGGTTGTCAGCGGCTTTCATGCCCGGCTGGCCCATTGCACCGGCCCCACGGAACATCCGGTTGTCATCGGAATGAGGCACAACGGGAAATTGACCCCGGAAGAAATCCACTTCCCCGTCTACGGGAAGCCCCTGAACGAATACACCCGGACGAACGGCAGGACAAACCCGCCGCTGGATGTGGCACAAGAATACCACGTGGCCCTGGAAAAGCCGGTGGTGTTTTCCCCGGGCGACTCCCTGGCGCTGGAAGTGGTCTCGTCGGGCAGGATGGAGAGCGGGATCATTGCCGGTGTCCAGATCCAGGGGATCCTGCCGCTTGCGGAAATGAGGGACCCCTTCCGGCAAACCAAACAGGCGGGGCCGGTTTGCCGCATTGCGTGGTCGGAACCGGAAACGGTGTGCACCGGCAGCGAAATAAAGTACGACCCCAAGTGCTCCCCCCAGAACAACTCCGGCGTTGTCTCCGACCCTGATGGAACTTTTTACCAATTCACCTCCTTTTATTCGGTCGACGAACAGCACACCGAACGCGGGAGGGAGGGTTCTTACGCCCGGATTTTCCCCTTCAAAAAACCACCCCAATCCAACGAATGGGAACCGTGTGAAATTCCATTCGATTTGCCGGCGGGGATCGCCTATCTCGGCGACCCGTTCGCGTTCCGCGATTTGATGGACCGGCCCTGCTTGTTGTACTCGATGGGCGACGGGACCCGGGGGTTTGCGGATTGGGAGCATATCTGGGGCTGCCTCCGGGTGTCGAAGACAGACAGTTTTGCGGGCCCGTGGGACGAGCCCCATTTTTTCATCGATCGGCTGCCCGGGGAGCAGCACAACCAGCGCTGCATCGGACTCCGGGTCTATCCCCGGAAAGAAACGGGCGATTACGTTTTGTTGTGGCAAATGGGGGAGGCGGACATCACGGTCCGGGGCGTCATCCTTGAAAACCTGGATGCAAAATTATCACACAACGATGTGTTGAACGCCCCCGTTCTGGTGCGCAACCAGGAGGAGGGCGGAGGGGGATTTGTCCATGGCGGCAAGGGGTATTTGTCCACCTGGCAGATTCCCAGCATCAATGACCCGACCAGTATCCAGCGGCTTTATGAATTCGATTTGGATTCGCCCCTTTCACCGGAAAACTGGAGAGTGGTTCCCGGATCGGCCGGCTTCAACGACGGGGCCAACCCCGACGAGGATGGCGGCGAAACAGCCGACAGTTGGTCTCTTTCCCTGGTGGGAAACGAGCTGTTCGCGACCAGCGTGGCCTGGAGTGTTTCCCATCGCAGGAATTCCATCCTCGTCCGTCATGTGCCATGGGACCGGCGCGAGGGGAATGTCTTCCGTTACGGTGTATCAAAAGTCCCGGGGTATCAAGAAGTGGCCCCGGTGGTTGAATACGCATTGGGACCGTGCTGCGCCTTGGAGGCTCTCGTCCGGGGATACGGTCCCCGGGCGCATCTTTTCGTGGGACTGGCTCCCGCAAACAGCCCCCTGCTCCACGGGGGGATCGCACTGGAAATATCCGATTCCGGGGCGAGGTTGACAGGCTTTTCGGAGACGGGGGCTCCCTACGGACTCACTGCCTATTGCCTCCCGGAATTTGTGCCCGGCCGGGATTACAAAATCGAACTGGTCCGCCATGGAAGTGCGGTCACGGGAAAAGTTGACGGCCGGTTGGTGGGCACGGTTTGTATCGGCGAACCCCTGTCCACCAGCCCCCTCCGGTTCAAGTTTTATGGCTGGCAGGGTAACAGTTATGAAATACGGGAAGCGGTCCTGACCGACGGCGACATGGAACGGGAGAGGGTCCGAACTGATGAAAAGTCCTGACATTTGGGCCAACCTCCTTGAAAGGTCCGGATTGGTCATCGGTTTGTTGGGATGCGTCTTTATCATCAATCAGATCGTCGCTGAGTGGACGGGACAAGGCCCTTCCTCCTTGTCGACTGTTTTTCTTGCTGGTTTTGCCTTTATTTACCTGTTCTGGACGGTGTACGGCCTGAAATTCGGGCGCACGGCCGTGTGGTTGGGAAATGCCGTGGCTTTTCTGTGCCAGACCATCCTCCTCATCTTGGTCATTTACAAACGTCTGCACTAGCAGTCCCTGCCTGGAGCAAAGTCGGATGAGTTCGATCCGGGTTCAACGGGATTGCAGGACCACGGGGCCCCGGTCGGGCACGGCTTTGACGAGCAAGAACCGGCCGCCTTCGTGCTCAACGGGCGTGGCGGGGATTTCCTTTTCCTGTTGCAGGGCTTTCGCGTTCTTCCACGCATCGGGAACCCTCACCTTGATGGTCAGCGGGTAATCAAACAAACGGTCGTCCATCTGGTCGGTCAGGGTGAAGGAAATCCGGTCCGCGGTGTTTTCGTCGACCACGAGTTTGGCCGTGTCGCGTTCCTGCCCGTAGCGGGCCACATCTCGGAACCGTCCCGCCCACAGTTTGTCCGCGTTGGCCTTGTACCAATCGAACACGGCCAGGACGGTTTTTTTGTGCTCGTCTGTCCCGATGTAATGCCAAAAGCCGAAGGCCCAGCCGCGGTATTGGGCCTTGTAGTTGCCATTGGGGGTGAGGATGTTGTTGAAGTTGGCGAATTCCGCCTTGGGGTTTTCCCCGAGGGGGTGGACATTGGCGTTGCTGGACCCGTTGACCATCATGTAGTCGATGGTGTTGGCCGGATTCGGCAGGGGAATGGTGGAACGGCCGGCAATATAATGTTTGGCGGCGAGATTGGGGTCGTTCGTCTCCTGCCCCTTCCCTCCCGGGTAGGCGATGGTGAGGACGCGGTAGCCCGGCAGGCCGGCCTCGATTTGTTTGAGGGATTCGGAGTATTCCCACTCCGTGCCCGGCCAGTCGGGTTCGCCGACCTTGGCAAGGTGGTTGACGCTGTGGGACTCGACGGCATGGCCCTCGGCGACCACTTTCTGCCAGATGTCCCAGTTGCCGAACATCTGGGGCCGGTTGGTGCCGCCAATGCCGCCCGTGATGAGGAACCAGGTGATTTTGATATTGTACAGCTTGGTTTGCTCCAGCCACCAATCGACGTTCACGGCGCAGTTGTCGTCGATGCCGAAACTGAAGGCGGCGAGCTTGTCGTCTTCCCACAGGCAGACCGAGGCGCTGCCCGGTTGTTCCGGCCAGGTGATTTCCGTGACGGGAAAGCGGGGCGCTTCGGGTTTCCGGAGATTCATCAGGCCCTCCGCCCTCGCAAGGACGGGAGCCCATGCGAGGAGCACGAGAATGGCCGCTGCGAATCGGACAAAGGGAGAGGCTGACATAGAGCGAAGATCTTGCGGGAATGGCCCGGTTTCACAAACAGATAGCGTTTCAAAAACAGGCAAACCCCTTGGATTTTCAGGCATAATGCCACCCCTTCCCCGGGAAGGCGTTGCAGTTGGAAATTCGGGAGACTTTCCAAGCCCTAACTGGCAAAACCCCGCTTGGCGGCTTCGCCGAGGATTGCCACGGTGGCGGTGGCACCGATGCGGGTGACCCCGAGGGCTCTCACGGCCAGAAGATCATCCAGGGTGCGGACACCCCCGGCGGCCTTGATCTGGATGTGGGCGGCGGTGTGGCTCCGCATGAGCTTGAGATGTTCGTGGGTGGCGCCCTTGTAATTGTATTGGCCGTCGGGTTGCTTGACGAAGCCGTATCCGGTGGATGTTTTGACGAAAGCCACATCCACTTCGGAACAGATTTCACAAAGGCGGACTATTTCCCCTTCGGACAGGTAGTCATTCTCAAAAATCACCTTGAGGATGGAACCGGCGGCGACGACAGCCTGGTTGACCAGGCCGATCTCGCGCCCGACATAAGCCCAGTCGCCGCTCTTCACCTTTCCAATATTGACGACCATGTCAATTTCCCGGGCACCGGCGAGCGCGGCCGATTCGGCTTCGATGACCTTGATGCCGGTGGTGCTGTTGCCATGGGGAAACCCGATGACGGCGCAGACCATGACGTCGCTGCCCGCAAATATATCAAAAGCCTGGCGGATGCTGTAGGGTTTCACGCAGGCGGTGGCCACGTTGTAGTCGCGAGCGAGTTCGCAACCCGCCTGTACCTCCGCATCCGACATCGTCGGGTGCAGGAGTGAGTGGTCGATCATCTTGGCCAGTTCGTGGATGGTGGGCTGTGTCATGATTGCGAATCCTACGCCGCTTCCCCACACCATGGCCATGCCCGCCCCGGCAAAAACATATCGATTTGGGAAGTTGTCTGGAACCGCCTTTTGGCCCAGTATGGGAAACATGGAAACGGATGCGCCATGCTGAAAAAAATACGCTACTACCGCGTGCACACCGGACAGCGCCGGTCCGGAATCCATCCGGTATTCGCCGATTTCCACCGCCTGGACATGCGTGCGTCCTACGAGTACCCGCGGCACCGACACACCGGCTACGAGGCCATCCTGGTCGAGAGCGGTCCCTATCTCTGTGAGCTGAACGGGAAAGAGCTTTGCTTGGGCAACGGCGGGGTCCTGATCATCAAACCGGGCGACTGGCATTCGGACCACTTGCGTGCGGGACAACGGCACTTTGTGCTGCATTTCACCCTGGAGACGGCGGATGGAAGACCCGCGCCGGATCTGTTTGTGGAGAATGTGGAAGCGGAAAACCAGGTCGTCCGCGGAGACGTGAAGAGGGACGCACGCCTGCTCCATGAGATCCGGGAAGAGGCCGGGGACCGGGCGCCCCATGCCGCCGCGGTACAGGACGGGATGCTGGCGGCGTTATTCTGGAGGTGGGTGCGCGGACTGCCCGGGTGCGGGCTGGGCAGGGAATGGCGGGCCCTTCCCTCGGCGGAGGCGCGCCGGGAGGAAATCGCGGAACTGCTGGAGCGCCACCTCTCCGGCAACCCGACTGTCGCGGAACTGGCCCGGTCCCTGAAGATCAGTCCCCGCCAATTCACCACGCAGTGCCGGACCCTGCTGGGGGCGCCCCCGGCGAAGTTGCTGCTGGATTTGAAACTGAAGAGGGCGGAAGCCATGCTGCGCTACCAGGGATGCCGGGTAACCGAAGTGAGCGAGGCCCTGGGCTTCGCGAATCCGTTCCATTTTTCACGCGTGTGCCGGCGCATCTGGGGCCATTCGCCCAGCGCTTTGAATAAGCTCAATAAACTTTCCCCTTAACGAGCTTTCCGGCACACCCCGTCCATTCCTTTTCTCCATTCGTCGATCATTGCCCATTGCCGCCCGTCCGCGTTCAGGGGATCGAACCGGCTGGGATCCACCCCGACATACAGCCGCTTGAACGCCTCCTCATCGCAGTCGGGATTGGGGGTGTTGTACTGGACTTCATTGGCCTTCCGCCATTCTTCGAGGGCGGCACGCATCAGGGCCACACGCTCCGGAAAATCCGCGGCCCTGTCATTTTGCTCCCCGATATCTTCAGAGAGGTTGTAGAGTTCCACCCCGTCATCGTCGTAGTGTTCCACCAAAAGCCAGGAGCCCCCGCGCATGGCCCCGCTGGGGCGTCCGCCCTGGTTGGTGTAATGCGGAAAATGCCAGAAAAGGCTTCTGTCCGGGAATTCCCCGCCGAGCAGCCCTCCGGCAAAGCTGGTCCCGTCCAGTTGGCCGGGTACTTCCGCGCCGGCAAGTTGCAGCAGGGTGGGAATCCAGTCGGTATTGTTCACGGGGGCGTCAACGACACGTTTTTCCGGGACATGGCCGGGCCAGCGCACGATCAGGGGGATCCGCTGTCCTCCCTCATAAACGTAACCCTTGCCCGCCCGGAAAGGCGTGTTGTGCGTGACCCTTGGGTGGCCTCCCTCGGGAACATGGAGTCCGCCATTGTCCGAGGTAAAGACAAAGATCGTATTGTCCCCCAAACCCAACTCATCGATCTTTCCGGCCAGCATCCCGATGGTGTCGTCGAGCGTTTCGATCAGGGCCGCATAGACCGGCTCGTAGGCATCCTTGTTCTTGTCGATGAGATGCTGTGCGGCCTTGTAGGGAATGTGCGGGGTGTAGTGTGCGAGATAGACCATGAAAGGCCGGTCTTTGTTGGACTCGATAAACCTGACGGCCTCCCGGGTCAGTTCGTATTCCGCTTTTCCGCCCTCCGTGTCCGAGGGCGTGGTGTTCATGGACTCGCCCGGGTGGTACACATGGTCGAATCCATGCTGTGCGGGGCCGGGGTCTTTGCCGATGTGCCACTTCCCGACGAATCCCGTGGTGTAGCCGGCCTCCTTGAAGTAGCGGGGCATTGTTTTCACCGAAAGGGGGACATGCATCATGATTTCGGGATGCAGCAGGCGTTGCGAAACGGTGTCGGGCCGCCCGGGCAGGAAGGTGGTCAGGTGCAGGCGTGCCGGGTTCAGACCGGTCAGCAGCCCCGCCCGCGAAGGAGAACAGATGGCTTGCGAAGCATAGGCGGAAGAGAAACGGGTGCCTTCCTCGGCGAGACGGTCAAGGTGGGGCGTGTGGTGATCCCGGCGTCCATAACAGTGCAGGTCGTTGATGCCGAGATCATCACAAATGACAAAAACAATGTTGGGCTGGGGCATGTTGTTTTCTGGTTTGTCGGGCCGCGCGCAGGGAGGACAGGCAGGTTGGGCCATTTCCGGGCATTACCCGGCCGGAACCATGCCGCGCACGCATCCAGGATTGGGGATCTCGATTTCACTTCCGGTGAACGTGAGCCGGCCGTCCTCCGGATTGATCCGGAAAACCACGGCATTGCCCGGCTTCGCGTTGACAGCGATTAGATAGGTTCCGGTGGGTTCGATATAAAAGTTGCGGGGGATCTCACCCCGGGTCGGCTCGTGGCCTACCAGGGAAAGCTTCCCGGTGGCGGAGTCGATTGCAAAAATGCTGAGGCTGTTATGTCCCCGGTTGGCCACGTAGAGGAACCGTCCATCGGGCGTGGTGAGGATCTCCGAAGTCGTACTCTCCGCCGCGAATCCTTCGGGCAGGGTGTTGATGGTTTGGATTTCGCCGAGCGAGCCCTTGGCGGCATCGTAGGCGTAAGCCACGACCTTGTTGGCGAGTTCGAGGCCGGCATAAACAAACTTTCCGGACGGATGGAAGGTCAAATGCCGCGGACCGCCGCCCGCCTCGGTGACGGTGAAGGGCGGGTCACCCGGCACCAACGTACCGGCCGACGTGTCGAGACGGTAAGTCATGATTTTGTCCATGCCCAGATCGGCCACGAGGGCAAAACGTCCGGCGGGGTCGCAGTTGATCGAGTGGGTGAAGGCGGCATTCTGCCGTTTGGGGTTGATGCTTGATCCGGTGTGTTTTTGGACGGAGGAAGCGGGGGCCAGGGAACCATCGGGCTTGATGGGAAGCACGGCACAACTGCCTCCACCATAATTGGCCACCAAAAGGTTCTTCCCGGAAGGATCGAGCGATACATGGCAGGCCGACGAACCGCCGGAGGACTCGGTGTTGACCTCGGTCAGGAGGCCGCCGGGCTCGGCGATCCGGTAGGCTTGGACCGCCCCGGACCTCGTCCCGCTGAAATCCCGGTCGGCAAGCGTGGAATAAAGATGCCGTCCATCCGGGTGAATGACCAAAAAACCCGACCCAGCCGTGGGGCTGACGGATTCGGCCTTGCCCAATTGGCCGGTTTTCATGTCGAGGATGGCCCGATAAATCCCAGCGCGTCCATCCCTGGCCACGGAGCCAAAATAGAGCCGGTATCCACCGGTCGTCGTCGCATCACCCGCCATCAAATTGAGGGAGAACAGGGGAAGAGCCATTATGAGGATCCTGGTTAATTTTGTATTCATTTGATTTTGCCCATTGAGCCGGCGTGCCCGCCACCAGTTTGCCCATTGTGTCCACGGGTTTGACCTCTTTCAATCCCGGCTTTAGGCTTTGGGTGACGGTCGCCGCCCCTGCCTTTTCCCGGAACCCGGCACATCGGTTTTATGATCTTACACCAAATCGAACTGACCGGGCGGGATCCCAGCGTGCCCGGAGGTCCCGCTCCACCAAAGGCACCCAAGGTGGAACGCGATCTCCGAGCGCGTTGGCCTTTTCTCCCGCTCATACAGCATAATTGGGTATTACCTTGCCCATCCCTCCCCCTGGCCCTGGCCCTTGCCCTGTTGATCACGCAAAGGGCCGCCGCCGCCGATCCCGCCTCCGTGGAAGCCGCCAAAATCCACGGCGCGGAGATCATCGAGACCAAGAACGTACTGACCGGTCTCAATTTTAAGGAGCCCAAGAACCTCACGCCGGAGGATTACCACCAAATCCGGCGGCTGGAATCCTTGAAGTCCCTTTCCTTCGGCGCCGGGCTGGACGATGCCGCACTGAAAATCCTCGCCGGCATGCCGTCGCTTGAAAGCTTCACCACCAACGGCGCGACCCTTTCCGATGAGGGGGCCGCGGCGCTGGCTTTGTTCCCCTCCCTGCGCAACCTGACTTTCTTCCATCCCGGCAAGGCCTTCCAGGGGACCGGCCTTTCGGCCCTGGCCGCCCTGCCGAACTTTGAAAGTTTTTCAGTGGGAGGATCCACAACCTTCTCCGATCCCGGCATGACCGCCGTGGCCGGACTCCCCCACCTCAAGGCGCTCCGTGTGTGGCACACCGGGGGCACCATCGAAGGCGTCAAAACTTGGCGCGCCTTGAAGGAGTTGAAATCGTTGCTGCTCGGCCAAAGCCTCCCCATGAAGCCCCCCGCCCTCTTGGACGACAATACGGTGGCCGTGCTCGCGGAGTTTTCTTCGCTGGAATCGCTCACCCTCCAGGAAGCACGGCTCAGCCTGGCCGCCCTTGCCCGGCTCAAGCAACTCCCGAATCTCAAGCGCCTCACACTCGACAACATCGACATCCCCGAATCCGACATCGCCCTGCTGAAGCAGGAACTTCCCAACGCCGTCATTCAATGGACCGCCCCCAGCGAGGGTGCACAGCGCCGGATCGTCGCTCTCTTCGGCCCGGCCCCGTCCGGACCCTGACAGCCGGATGGCATTCTTTTCCTTTTTAATCCATAACCTCTTGGCTTGAAGTCGGCCCCTTGCCTGCCACACTGCCGTAAGATCGGGACGGCAGGCATCAGACATGAAAAACAAGGCTGACCCCCATGGGAAAGGCCCACCGCCCACTGCCGGGACCGGTGACGCGGAGAAATCCCTGTTGCGCGCCATCCTGGAGAGTCCGCAGGGAATCATCGTTTTTGCCCTCGACAGCTTGTACCGCTATACCGAGTTTTCCGACTCCCACCGGGAAACCATGAAGAAAATCTGGGGGGCCGATATCCGTCCCGGCATGAACATGCTGGATGTCATCAGCAACCCGGAAGACCGGGACAAGGCCCGGAAAAATTTCGACCGGGCCCTGCGGGGACAACATCTGGTGCTGCAGGAAGAATACGGCGACAGCGCACTCGGCCGAAACTACTACGAAAACCACTACAGCCCGATGCGGGATCCCGACGGCACAGTTTCGGGAGTGAGCGTCTTCGTCATCGACATCACCGAGCGGCGGCAGATCGAATCGGCCCTGCGGGAAAGCGAGGAGAACATGCGCTATGTGGTCAAACACGACCCCAACGCCATCGCCGTACTCGATTGCGGGATGAACTACCTCGCGGTCAGCGACCGGTTCCTGGAAAGTTACAATGTCCGGGAACAGGACATCCTGGGCAGGAACCACTACGATGTCTTTCCCGACATGCCACAGCGCTGGAAGGATGTCCACCGGCGCTGCCTCGCGGGCGCCGTCGAAAGGAACGACGACGATTCCTTCGTGAGAAGCGATGGTTCGGTCACCTACAACCGCTGGGAGTGCCGTCCGTGGTACAAGGCCGGCGGGCGCATCGGCGGCATGATCATGTACACGGAGGTCACCACGGAACGGAAAAAGGCCCAAATCGAACTCCAAACCAGCAGGATGTTTTTGCAGGCGGTATTGACCTCGATATCCGACGGGGTGCTGGCGGTGGACCGCAACGGCCGGGTCGTCCACAACAACAGGAGTTTTGCGGAAATGTGGAACATTCCCCCGGATCTTTTGGCCATGGGGGACGACCGGAAACTGCTGGATTATGTCAAAGACCAGCTGGTCGATCCGCGGAAATTCATGGCCAAAGTGCGGGCCCTGTACGACAACCATCTGGAAGAGCAGGAAATCCTGAATTTCAAGGACGGCCGCATCGTGGAGCGGAAGTCCTTTCCCCTGCTCATGGATGACTCAATTTCCGGACGGGTCTGGACTTTCCGCGACATCACCGAGCAGAAAAAGCTCGAGGCCCAGATCCTCCGGACCCAGCGCATGGACAGCATCGGCACCCTGGCCGCGGGACTGGCCCATGATCTGAACAATGTCCTCACACCCATTTTCATGTCCGCCGGCATCCTGCGCGATGAGCTCACCCCGGAAATCCGGGAATCCGCCATTGCCGCCATTGAAAATTCGGCGCGACGAGGCGCCTCGCTGATCAAGCAGGTTCTGACATTCGCCCGGGGGCTCCCCGGCGAACGCGAATTGCTCCAAGTGGAGCCCCTGCTCAGGGACATGGAAAAAATCATGTGCGAGACCTTCCCCAAGAGTATTGCCATCAAAAACGCGACGCCCGGCGATGTCTGGCCGGTCAGCGGGGATGCGACGCAATTGCACCAGGTATTGCTGAATCTCTGCGTCAATGCCCGTGACAGCATGCCTGCCGGGGGGACGCTGGAAATCGGCGCCCTGAACGAATCACTGACCGAAAGCGTGTACACCGGTTTGCAGGAGGTGAAACCGGGGGACTACGTGGTGTTGCATGTCACCGACACCGGGGAGGGCATCCCCCCGGAAATCATCGACAAAATATTCGATCCTTTTTTTACCACCAAGGAAACCGGCAAAGGAACGGGACTGGGGCTTTCCACCGTCCTGGGCATTGTGCGCAGCCACCATGGTTTTGTGACCACCGCATCCGAATTGGACCGGGGCACCACTTTCAGGGTTTACCTGCCGGCCAGCCGCGAAGGCGCCGTCAAGCCCGCCAATCCGGAAACCACCCGGCCCCGGAAGGGCGCCGGTGAAACCATCCTGGTGGTCGATGACGAAGCCATCATCTGTCAGACGACAAAGGCCCTTTTGGAAGGAAACGGGTACCGGGTGCTGACCGCCTTCCACGGAGGGGAAGCCCTCGAGCTGTACCATGCGCACAAGGATGAAATCAAGGTGGTGCTGACCGATCTGATGATGCCCGTGATGGACGGGTTCGAATTGGTCCGCCATCTGGCGGGTCTCAACACGGGGTTGAAAATCATCGCAACCACGGGCCAGGCCATGGAAGCCCGGAGGGGCGAACTGCGTTCACTCGGGGTGAAGGTCTTGTTGTACAAACCCTGTGAGCCCAAAGTGGTGCTCGCCGCTCTGCGGAATGCCATCCGGCAGCGGAGTTCCGGATACAGCTGATTTCCCGGCCCCCACAAAGCGGGGCATGCCGGCTTCAAAATCCCATGGCTGAGGGCGTGGTGGGCCTGACGGCACCCGGTGCCACCACGGGGCGGACCAGCTTTTGGTAAAACTCCCGGTTTTCCGGATTGGCCAGGAAACGCTCCCCGATTCGGGCCTCGGGCCGGGGATTTTCCTTCACCACGGGCTGCATCAGGAATTTCTCGGAAACATAATTCTGGGCATTGATCCCACCTTTCCAATCACTGGCGGAATTGGCCAGCATTTCGGCTTCGTGCGGGCCGTAAAAGGCCAGCTTGCGCAGGGTTTCGTCGTAATGGGCCAGTTGCATCGAAAGAAACCGTCCCTTGATCCACTTGCTCGTCTCTCCGGCGACATTCCGGTATGCGGGTGCGGCCATATCGCCGTTCCAGCACATCTCCTTTTGGGTTTTCACGAACCGGGCCAGGTCCTCGTCGGTGAACACCAATCCGTGCTGGTAAAGTTTGAGGGCGATCGAAAGGGATGCGACATACCATTCGGCGTTGGGATCCGGGGCCATCCAGCTGGGTTTCCACGCGTTTTCCTTGTCCTTGGCCATGTCCCACGGGCCCGCCGGATGCCAGCTCATCCACTCGTAGTGGCCGTCCACCAGCATCAGGCAGGACTTGAACCGCGCACCCAGTGCGACGGCCCGCTTGAGATACACATCCTTTCCGGTCACCCGGTGCAGGCACAGAAGGGCGTCGAGCATGATGGACAGCTTTTCATGGGAGAGGGTGACTCCCCCCTCGATGGGATAGTCCAAGCCCCGGTAAACCCCGCCCTTCCCTTCCAGTTCGACGTAAAATCCCCGCTTGTCCCATTTCGGGAAAAGGTGGTCTTCCATGAGCACGAGGTAGGTTTTGATCACTGCCTCATTGGCCTTGGCGTATTCCGGGTTGGCGCGGGCGAGGTCGATCCACTTGCCCAAAATGGAGATGGCCCGGAAATTCATCTGGATTTCATCGATCTGGATTCCGGGGTTGTCCTTGGGAATGCGGGGTTCGATCGGTGATCCGTACCAGCCCAGATAATCGTCCGGTCCTTTTTTCAGGATGGAGCGGTACAACTCGAACCCGTCACGGAACAGGTCGAGGTAACGGGGGTCGCCGGTCAGTTCGTAGGAAATGTTCAGGCAATTCAGGGAGGGAAAATCCACCCATGCGAACATTTCCGGGGCCTTGAGGCATTTGGCGGCCACTTTCTCCGCGGTCAGTTTTCCGGCGGAGGCCACCGCGTGGCCGACAAAGGCCTGCAAAATGGTGCGGTCGTCTTCGGTCAGAACCAGGTCCTTCCGGAAAACCACCTCCGGGGCGGAAGCGGGGGCAGGCGTGACCGGGGCTTCCGCGCCGATCGCGGGGAGCACCCGCACCGCCAGAACCGCCACCAGGCCGAATCGGAGCAAACGGGAAAATAAAGGCTTCATGGTACGCAGGCTAATTTCCCCCTGCCTTGCCGTCAAGGTGCCGTCAGAAGGCCCCACCTCAATCCGGAAACACCCGACAGTTCAGGCCTTTGACACCAGGTACTTGGCCGCCTGCATCCGCACGCGCGGGTGGTCCCGTTCGAAACATTTTTGGATTTCCGCGCGGGATTCCCGGCACTTCAGTTTCTCCTGGGCTTCAATGGCACAGAGACGCACGTAAAAATCTCCATCCGCCAACCGCTTGGCGATTGCCGGCGAAGCAGAGGCATCGCCGAGCGCACCCAGGGCTTCGGTCGCGGTGGCCCGGATGAAAGAGTCCGGGCTCTCCAATCCCCTGACCAGGACAATCCAGGCGGAGGAAACGCCGCGCCGGGCGAGTTCCCGGGCGAGGATGATTCTGGTGAACGGGGCCTTTTCGCGGCGCTGCCATTTCTTCAAATACAGGGTGGCCGCAGGGGAAGGATTGAGATGGGACAAAGATCCGGCCGCATGGGCGCGGACATAGCGGCTGTAGTGTTTGCTGTAATTCCGCAGCGCGGACAGGGACTCCGGGGTGTGGTAGTGGCGGAGGCTTTCGGCGATGCGGGCATCGCGGACGGTATTGAACGACTTGCCCGGGTTCAGCAAAAAATCCAGATCCACCCGTTTCTTGAACGGGCGGAGAAGCGGGCTGTCCGGAAGGCTGGAGAGGTACGGAGAGAGATGGACCAGGGCGTCGCCATTCCCGATCCGCAAAAGATCGGCCACACTCTCCGCCCCCCGGGCATCCCCAAGGATGGCCAGGGCAATGGCCGCAGCGTACCGGATCATGTCGTGGTTGTAGAAACCCGAGAAGTCAAACACGCCGGGGTTGCGAGCCATGTCCAACAGAACCGGCACGGCCCTGCGGTCCCTGATCTCTGCCAGGGCATAAATGGCGCTGATTTTGGAATGGCGCGGATCCTTGGCCAGCATGTCCGCCAGCCACGGAACGGCGGATTTGGCGCGGATCTCACCCAGGAGCCGGGCGGCATCGGAGCGGACAAAGGGATCCGGGTGGCGGGTGTGCTCGCCAATGAACCGGTGGAGGGAGGTGCGGCCGGTTTTCATTGGATCTTCCCGTGCATGCGCTTGAGGAGCGCGATGGCTTCGCCCGTGGCCTGTTCAAAACTTCCGGGCTTGAGATCGAAACCGGGCTCGTAGCCCCCCTCTTCCCAGGCCGGGGTGGTCGGCAGGTAAAAATTGCGGGGGCCGTTCATTCCAACGACAAAAGTGGACTTGAAGGGGGACGCTTTTTTCAACTGCAATGCGAACTCGACAAACATCTCCTCGACCTGGCCCACGAGGGCGAGTCCGTTGATGGAAACGCCGGACAGCACTTCTTTCGCACCCGGCTTGTAGCAGGTGTGGGGCAGGCGGGTTTCTTTCGTCAGCCAGGGTGCGATGGGCAGGCGTTTTTCCTCCAGGCACATCGCGGCTTTTTGTTCAAAGGCCATGCCCCGAACCGCGCGCAGGGCCCCGTTCACGAGGATGCGGCTCATCCGCTTCATGCCCTCGAGGTAGGTGCGGGTCCATTTTTCCGGGTCCTGCGGAAACGGCTTCGAATTCGCGCACAGGGAAACGTCCCCGAGGGCGCCATTGGTGTAAACCGCGGTGAGGCCTTTGAGTTTTTTCTCCAGCAACCGGCAAGTGTATCCCGCCAATTCGGCCGAGAAATACGGGTTCGGATAGGTGTGGATGTGCGAATTGTAATTCAGGATGGCGCCAACCGGCCGGCCCCGCATGTTCTTGAAAAGAATGACCCCGAGGTCCGGGTCGTGGACGCCCCGCCCGACAATTTTCGTCCCCGGGGGTGCCGAGGGACCGTCACCCCAGCCCGTGATGACCGTTCCATCCGAAATCTTGACCCGGCGGCTCGCGGCCACCCCGGTGATTTCCGTCCGGCCATGGCCGATCTGGACGCGCACTTTCCCCCTGACCGCTTCGGACCCGGCCTGGACCAGCTTCGGAATCAGGCTCACCAGATACCGGCTGAACACCTTGTTCATGAAGGGCGTCGGGGTTTTCCCGGTGGTTTCCCCGACCGAGGAATGGCTGTGGGTCGAGACGATCCAGATGTTCTTGGGCCGGATGGAAAACATCCGCGACAGTTGTTTGATGGCCTCTTCGTGGTGCGGGGCGATGACATCGACCAGGCAGATGTCGCAGACGATCATGAGGAATTTGTTTTTCCCGCATTCCAGATAGCAGGCGCGGGCCTCGATGGGATCCAGGACACCCTGTGCCCCGGGGTAAATCCGGGGCATCCCCCACAATTCCAAACCCACCGGTTCCGCGGGGGTGATGTCGACCTTGGAAAATCCGGCGTATAGAGGAAGCTTCTTCGTCATGATGCGGGTCTTCCGGAAGGCTGCCGCAGATCCGTTGCGCGCTCAAACCCTCTTTTCAACGTTTCCATGGTTGGAAAACAAATCCCCTTTTTCAATTCAATCCCCCTCGGGAGGTTCGGTCCAACCCGGCTTGAGGAAGGAACGCACCACCTTGGCTTCGCCCCCGCCCAGGTTGACCAGCCGGAATTTCCCCGCGGCCGCAGGCACGGCAAAAGTTTCGGCGTAGTTGAATTCACGGCGCGTGCCGTCCGCTGTCTCCAGCGCCACCCTCCTGCCCTCGACCAGGCTCATGACCTGCACACTGCCTTCGGTGGCCAGCTCACAGGTCCCGGTGAACTCAAGTCTTTCGATGGCGTAAAAATGGTGGCGGTGGGTCGGCAGATCCACGCGGCGGAAGCCGGGTGATTCCCCAAGCACGCGGGGATGGGAAATGAGTTCGCGCTCCACCCGGGCGCCCTTGCGCCCGAAGTAAAAATTATCGAACGCCCGCTGGATGTTGATCGGGCGGGGCTTCCCGTCCAGGTCCACGCGGCCCCAGTCATACACCTTGAAGGTGAAGATGTAGGGCGTGGCGCTGATCTCCAGGACCACCCCGTTCTTCCCCGAACAATGCACCGTGCCGTTCGGAATCAGGAAAAGGCCGTGCTTCGCTGCGGGATGTTTGAGAACGAATTTTTCCGCGTCGATGGGCTCCCCGGTTTTCTGGTGGTGCTCCAGTGCGGCCCGGAACCCGGCGGGCTGGATGTCGTCGCGGAAACCGAGGTAAACCACGGCGTCTTTGCCAGTTTCGAGCATGTAATAGGTTTCATCCTGGGTGAAGGTCTCGCCGAAGTGTTTCCGGATGTAGGCCGGACGCGGATGGCACTGCAGGGAAAGGTTCCCCCCGTCCATGGTGTCGAGGAAATCGAACCGGATCGGAAATTCATCCCCGAAGCGGGCCGCGCCCTCCTCCCCGAGCACGGCGGAAGCCGACCGGAACATGAGGCAGTCGAACGAACATTCCACCCACACTCCGTTGGAGGAAAAGACGATTCCGTTCTCGGGCACGATCATTTCAAAGGACCAGGCGTAATTGGGGACGTTCCTGGGGAGTTGGGGTACGACCCCGGTGCACCACTGGCCGCCCCAGATGCCGGGCTCGAACCACGGACGCACCCGGAAGGACGAAGCAGCCAGGCCGTCCAACCCGCGGCGCAACCCCTCCCCGGAACAAAATGCAGGAAGCCCGGGACGTTGCGCGTCGATCCACAGGTCGACGGAGGGAAGCACCGATTTTTTGTGCGCGTTCATTGCCACCCAATCGACAAAGTAACAGCGCTTGTAGGCCGCCTTGGGTTCCAAGGGCGTCTTCAATCCGAGGTTGGCCACCGATCCCGCACGGGCGCGGAATTGGATTTCGTTCTTGGGAACGTCGGCGTAGGCCAGAAATCCCGCGTTGGACGCGAGAGCCGCCCCCTCGCCGTACACCACCGTCAGGCCGCTGGCTGCGACTCCGGCGTGGGCGCGCAGTTCCGCCAAGCGGAAGAAATCCTCCAGCTTCCCGGTGAAGCGGGTGCCCCACACGGGGTCGGTTCCGACAAAAGGGGCCACCAGGGCCTCGATCTCCCAGATCGGGCGCAGGTAATCCCCCGTGGCGATCCACTGGACGGAGCAGCCGGACTTGCGCAGTTCGCCCTCCAGGCCCGCGCGCAACTCTTCCCAGAAGACCCCACCATAGCCATCCAAACGCACCAATCCCGCCCGGGGAAGAAGGGCGGCCAGGGCTTCGTAACCCGAACCCGCCTTATTGTCGTCCAGGGGATGGGCGGGATACAGGTCATAGGTGCCCGGTGGAGTCGGGTCCGCCTGCAGAGGAATGAGGTCCTGGCTGGTTTTGCGGAGCGGAACAGCGGGCGAAGTCATTCACCCTCCTTGGGGCGGGCGAAATCGTCCTCGTAGCGCTTGATGTCGGCCTGCTGCCAGTTGCCGAAGGCCACCTCCAGCACGCGCACCGGTTTGTCGCCGTCGCAACCAAGGCGGTGCCTCTCGTTCGCCGGGATCCAGACTTCATCGCCGGCTTTGTAGGTGCGGATGTCATCGCCCACCTGCACACGGGCACCGTCGTCGAGCACGATCCACAACTCGGCGCGGCCGGTATGGGATTGCAGGCTCAGGCGCTGGCCGGGAAGCACGGTCATGAGGCTGACTGTCGTGTCCTCGTTGAAGGCGTACTGTTTGAACGAACCCCACGGGCGCTCGACAAAAGAGACGGGGGGTTTGTCTTCGGGGATCGGTTTGGTGACGTAGGACATAAATTTTCCAATCAGGTGGAGCGGGGTTTCATCACGGGCTTTCCACCCTCTTCGACGATGACCATGCGAAAATTATTTTGGGCGATCGACCCGTAGTCGTGGCCGGCATTCGACGGATACACGCCCACGTAAACCAGCGGTTCATTGCCGGTGTTGACCGTGCGATGGGCGGTGTTGCCCGGGACGTAGACCACTTCTTTCTCGCCCAGCGAAACCATCCGGCTCTCGCCCGTGGTTCCGTCCTCCAGGAGCATGGCGCCTTTGCCTTTCAAGCCGATATAGACTTCGGCGCATTCCCGAACCGAATGATAATGGCCCTTGGTCAGGTAGTATTCGTTGCCGATTTTGCCCGGGTAAAGAATGCCCAGGCCGTAGTGCAGCTGTCCGGGGCCGTCAGGGGGTTCGACCCCCGCGACTGCGTAGAGCAACGGGTTCCCCCTGGCGAGGGCGGCCTCGAAGGCCTGCGTGTCGGCGAAGGAACCGCGCACGTCGGCGAGGTACCGTTCCACCCGTTTCTGGCCGGGAATGGAGGCGTTTTCGAAGTCGAGGGATTTGAGGATGAGGTCGGAGTCGAGTGGGATCATAAAGACAGGGTGGTTTTGAGTTTTTGCAGGACGGCCGCTTCCGGGGCGATGCCCGCGAGGTCGAGGGCATTGAGGACGGCGCCGGCTTCCGGCGGCAATTCCGGCGGGCTGATCCGGGCGCCGGGCAGGCGGTCGGCGATGGATTGGTTTATCATGGGTTGATAGGGAACACCCGACAGGGCGACCCCTCCGGTCAGGACCACCTCGGGGGGTGCCCCGGGGAAAAGGCGTTGTCCCACCTGCTGTACCAGGGCCGCGAGGCCGTCGGCCCCCTCCTGCAGGATCCCCCGGGCCACGGCATCGCCACTGCGTGCCGCATCCAGCACCAACCGCGCCAGGGCGGCAATCCCCGCGGGGCCCACGGACGGATCATACACCCTGCGGAGCAGAGCGCTGGGGGCTTCGATGCCCAGTTCGCCGAGAACGGCCGCGGACAGCGAAGTTTCCGGACCCCGGCCATCCGCCGCGCGCACGACAACCTGGAGGGCGCGCTGGCCCAGAAAATGTCCGCTGCCTACATCGCACATCAGCCATCCCCATCCTCCACAGGTGGAGGTCCGGCCCGCGGCATTCCGGCCCAGGCAATGCGATCCGGTTCCGGCGATCAGTGCAATACCGGGCCTTCCGGCCAGTCCGCCGGCCAGTGAGTTGAGCAAATCATTCGCCACCCGGATCCGTTCCAGGGGAAGGTTCAACGATTCCGCGACCAGTTCCTGCATGGCCCGGGCATCGGTTTCGTCCTTGATTCCGGCAGCCCCCATGAACACCTGATCCACCGCACCCTGGTGTCCGGCTGCGGCACAGGCTCCGGTGAAAGCTTGGGCCAGATGGGACCGGCATTTTTCCCGGGGGAGATTGTTGGGATTGGAGCCCTGGGACCGGCCCGTGCCCAACACCGTGCCGGTGTGGTCGGCCAACAGGGCCCGGGTGCTGGTGCCCCCGCCATCAATGCCCAAAACAATCATGGCTCATTCTATAACCTTCAGGGTTTCAGGTCGAGTCCTCAAGTATCAGATTGCATCGTTTTTATCAAACTCTACCATTGGTCCATGCTCGGTCCCGACCGCCAAAGCCGAATCCTCGATCTCCTGGAGCTGGACGAATCCGTGCCCACCTCGCGCCTGCAGGAAGAATTGGGTGTTTCGGCCATGACCCTCTGGCGGGATCTGTCCGTGCTGGAAGACAAAGGACTCCTCCGCCGGATCCACGGGGGCGTCCTGCGGGTGGGCGCGAGGGGCGAACCCCGCTTCACCGCGAAGGAAGTCACCGGTCGCCGGGTGAAGCAACAACTTGCCGCCAAGGCTGCCGGGCTTTTTCTACGGCCGGGCATGAGTGTGATCCTGGAAGGCGGAACGACCGTGTCCGAATTGGTGCCGCTTCTTCCGGCCGGGGAAACCACCCTGCTGACCAACAGCGTTCCCATTCTGGCCCGTGTCCACGCGACCCGTCGCCCAACCCAGACCCTGGCCAGTGGAGGAATACTCAGCCCCATCTCGGGAAACTTTGTCGGAACGGATGCGGTGGCTTTCTTCCTGGGCAAGAAAGTGGATGTTTTTTTTATGAGCGCCACCGGGATCGATCCCGTGCATGGCATCACCGATCCCAATCCGCAGGAAATCGAAGTGAAGCGCGCCATGGCCGCCGCCGCGCACGAGGTCGTGCTCCTGGCCGATTCGACGAAGATCGGCCGGGTGTCGCTCCAGCAAATCATGCCCTGGGACAGGATCACCTGTTTGGTGACCGACGGAAAAGCCCCGGCGCATCTGCTGCGGGCGTTGAAGAAAGTTTTACCGCGGATTGAGACTGCGGGTTAGGGGAATCCATCATCCTCTTCCCGGCATTCGCTCTCTCTCTCGTTATCTCCCCTCATCCCGAGAGAACGAGTAAGAGCACGATTATAACAGCCAACTACCCCGAATCATCCGTCTGCAAAAACTGTCGGTGGAGCCGGGCGTAGGCGCCTTTTTGTTCCAGCAGCGAGGCATGGGTTCCGCGCTCGACGATCCGGCCTCGGTCGAGCAGCAGGATCAGACCGGCTTCGCGGATCGTGCTCAGGCGGTGGGCCACCACGATGCTCGTCCTCCCCTGCAACAGGACGCGCAGGGCCTTCTGCAGCCGCTCCTCGGTGAAGGCATCGATCGAACTGGTGGCCTCATCGAGGATGATCAACCGCGGATCGGCGATCAAGGCCCGGGCGAAGCAGACCAGTTGTCGCTGGCCCATTGACAAGCCCGCACCCCGCTCGCCCACCTCGGTGTCCAGGCCCTCGGGCAACTCTTCCAACAAATCCAGGCACTCCAGGTCGCTCAGCACCTTGCGGATTTCCGCGTCGGTGGCCGCCGGACGAGCTGTACGGATGTTGTCGAGGATGTTGCCGCTGAAGAGGAAGTTGTTCTGCATGACCATGCCCATCTGGGTGTGCAGGGAATGGCCGGTGATGGTTCGGATCTCGCGCCCATCGATGTAAACCCCGCCCGCGTCCGGGAGGTAGAATTTAGCCACCAGGTTGATGATCGAACTTTTCCCGCTTCCGGTATGGCCGACGAGCGCGGTCACGCTCCCGGGTTCGAGGTGGAAATCCACGTCCCGCAACACCGGGCGGTCCGCCAGGTAGCCGAAGGTCACGCCCTGGAATTCCACCCGGACGCCAGGGGCATTATTTTGTCCGCCTGTCCGCGGATCGGGAAGGGCCACGGCATCCGGGGTGTCTTCCCACTCGGGCTTGCGGTCGAGCAACTGGAAGACCCGCTCGGCACTGGCCATGGCCACGAGGGCATTGTTGTAGATGCTTCCCAGGTTCTGGATCGGGGAGAAGAACAGGTTGGCCAGGAAGAAGAAGGTGATCAGGTTGCCGATTTCCATCTGGTCGTGGAAGGTCCGCCATCCGCCGAGGATCAGGAGCACCACGATGAACAGCTGGCTGTTGAACTCCAGCAACGGGATGAGACGGGCCGAGGTGCGCGCCAGCGCAATGTTGTATCGTGCGTGGTCCGCAATCAGCTCCCGGAAGAGCCCGGCATTCATTTCCTCGCGGGCGAATCCCTGCGTGACCCGGATGCCGTTGACCGACTCGGCGATGTTCGCCGTCACCCGGCTGAAGCTTTCCTGCGAGGCGCGGGAATACTGGCTGAGGCGGCCGCGGAAATGGCGGTTGATGTGCCAGAGAACAGGGGCCATGGCCGCCACCACGAGGAACATGACCCAGTCGGTGTAAATCATCACCGCCGCCGCAAAGACCATCTGCCCGACCTGCACGATACCAACGAAGAACACTTCCTGGATGCCGACGCGCAGGGCCTGCACGTCCGAGGTCATGCGGCTGATCAACCGGCCCAGTTTGACCCGGTGGAAAAAGGCCATCGGCTGGCGCTGGATGTGGGCGAACAACTGCGAGCGGAGGTCATTGACCACGATCTCGCCGATTTCCATGCCGTAGCGGTGGCGGAAGTGGAGGGTACCGTCGGTGGCGAAAGCCAGCATGACGAAGGCCGCCACCCACCAGGTCAACTGGCCGGTGTCATGACGGGCGATCGGGCCGGCGATGATTTCGCCCATGAACCACGACAGGGCCGGGAGCTGCATCGCGCGCATGAGGGTGAGCACCACGAGCATGTTCCGTTTTTCCGCGATGTGGTCGGTGTAGGAAAAAAGCCTCCGGATGAGCCCCCAGTCCAGCGGCTTGACCTGTTCCTCTTCCTGCTCCGGCCCGCGGGACAGGCGCACCAAGCCCATGGGCTGGGGAGCCACCGGCGATATCAACCTTTTATCCATGGTCCGGCTCCTCCCCCGCTTCTTCCAGATCCCGCAGTTCCTGAGCATCGACCAGCTGCAATTGGGCCAGCCGGAGATAGGGACCCGGCTTCTTCATCAATTCCTCGTGCGTGCCGCGCTGGATGATCCGCCCACGGTCCATCACGACGACGAAATCCGCCCGCCGCAGGGTGCTCAGGCGGTGGGCCACGATGAAGGTCGTCCTTCCCGCCATGGCCCGGTCCATCGCCTCGAAAATTTCATGTTCGGTCTCGCTGTCGATGGCCGCGGTCGGGTCGTCCAGGAGGAGGATCGCCGGCTCGAGGAGCAAGGCGCGTGCGATGGCCAGCCGCTGCCGCTGTCCGCCGGACAAACTCTGCCCGTTCTCCGCAAGGATGGTGTCGTACCCCTGCGGCAGCTTCATGATGAAATCATGTGCGGCCGCGAGACGGGCCGCCTGTTCGATCTGGGCCCGTGTGGCCTCGGGGTGGCCGAAGGCGATGTTGGCGGCGACCGTGTTGGAAAACAGGAAGCTTTCCTGGAAGACGATCCCGATGTTTTTCCGCAAATCCTCCAGGTGCAGGTTTCTCACATCGATTCCGTCGAGCTTGACGGCCCCCTCGGTGACATCGAAGAACCGCGGGATCAAGCTCATCATCACACTCTTGCCCGACCCGGTGGCGCCGAGGACGGCGACGCACTGTCCCGGGGCCACATCGAGATCGATGTTACGCAGCACCGGATCGATGCCGGTGTAGGCGAAGCCCGCATTCTCCAGGGTGACCCGTCCCTTCAGGTTTTCGCAGCGCACCGCGCCGGGAGCGCTCTGGACCTCGACCGGGCTGTCGAGGATCTCGAAGACGCGGCGGGCGCCGATGAACGACTGCTGGACACTGTTGACGATATTGGTCACCTGGGTGACCTGGCCGGAGTATTGTTCCAGCAGGCCGGCGAAAACCACCAACCCGGTCCCGAGGGGAAGGTTCCCCTGGATCACTTCCCAGCCCCCGTAGCCCAGCAGGATGGCGATATTGATCCGGGTCATAAAAATCACCGCGGGCGTGAACAGGCTAACCTGCCAGAAAATTCCGAACTGTTGCTCGAAGACCTCGCGGTTCCGTTGCTCAAAGCCCTCGCGGTCCTCGTTTTCCCTTCCGAAGGCCTTGTTGACCTGAACGCCCTGGATGCTTTCGGTGAAATACTGGACCAGGCGGTCGGCGAGTTTGCGGTTCTTGTCGTATTCCGGGCGGATCTTTGCGGAAAACAGCGCCGAGACCGTCCACAGCAGGGGGGTACTGGCGAGGCAGGCCAGGGTCAGGCCGGGGCTGAGGCTGACCATGTAGGCGATGTAGACCGAGAGGGAAATGGCCATGATGAAGACCTGGATCAGGACCTGGTCGAGGAACATGCGGACCGACTGCACATCCCCGGTGGCGCGGGTGATGATCGAGCCCGTGGTGTTGGCGTCGAAGAAGCGGAAGCTCATCTTCTGGAGCTTGGCGTAGATTTCCGCGCGCAGATCGACGACGACTTTCTGTTGCACCAGCAAGTTGAGAGAGACCGAATAATGGTAATTGAGGAAGGCCCGGATCCCGGCCAGGACCAGGATGGTCCCGCCAATCCAGATGATGCCCTCAAGCGGCGGGGTGTGCGCGGGGACGGCGACATCAAACTTGGCCCGGGGATAGACCATGGCGCCCGGTTCGCCGTGGGCGGAAACGTGGTAGCGGATGTAGTCGATCCCGTAGCCGGTCAGGCTCAGGCCGCTCAGGCCCAGGGTGAGCAGGATCAACTGGAGGCCGAGAACCCGGAAGCAATGCCCCTTGTATCTCCCGGCCATGCCGAGCAATCGGCGGACCAGGGCGGTGTTACTGTAACGCCTTCGACCCTCCGCGTCTTCCGGGCCTTCCTCCGGCTTGGCTGGGGGAGAGGAAGGAGGCATTGGCCCCATCCTGATATTCCCCCGCCGCGCGTCAAGCTCGCCGGAGGCGTGTGATTAAGTAATTAAGAGATTAGGGGATTGAGTGGGGGCGGGTATGAATCGATAGCCGACAGGCCGCCTTGGCGGACTTAATCACTTAATCCCTCAATCACTCAGTCACTCAATGCAGCAGCCTCGAGGCCATGGCGTAGACGATGAGTATCAGAAGGATGACCCCCATGCCGAAGAAGAGGTAGCCGAAGGTCCGGGCGATGGATTTCCAGCGTTCCCATTCGTCCCGGATGCGGTAGTCCGCGATCTTCCCGGTTTTGAGCAGGCGGTCATACCAGCGCTTGCGCTCGTGGAGCATCTCGGTCTTGGAGATGCGACCGGAGAAGATCACCGTGTCCATGGGGAATTTCTCCAAGCGGAAATGGGTGTTGAAGAAATGCACCGTAAAGATGAACCCGGCGGCGAGAAGGGCCTCGTCGGAGTGGATGATGAGGGCGATGTTGATGATCCAACCCGGCATGAATTTGGCGAAGAACATGGGGAACCACATGATCAATCCGGAAATCCCGATGATGAACACGCCCCAGAAGACGGCGAGGTAATCGAATTTCTCCCAGTACGTCCAGCGGTCGAAGTCGGGTTTGGGCCCGCGTCCGAAGAACCATTTTTGGTGGGCCACGAAGTCCCTCCAATCCTGCATGGTGGGAATCATGGAATCCGGGCCCAGCCAGTGTTCCTTGATTTTCAGCAGGCTGTAGCGGCCGGTTTCAGGGTTTTTGAAATCATCCCGGCGCTGCCAGGTCCTCACCGCCAGATTGGCCAGGTGCAACCCAAAATAGAGGAAGGTCACGATGGCGCCGAAGTGGTGCAGCGAGCGGGCCACGTCGGGGCCGCCCATGAAGTTGAACAACGCCTTCGCCCAGTCGCTGTAATAGAACTTGAGCGGCATGCCCGTGAGCACGAGCAGGAGGAAGCTGGTCACGACCAGGATATGGAGGAAGCGCTGGAACGGGGTGAAACGGGTGAACCATTCGTCGCCCTTCTGCGTGCTGATCTTCGCCTCGCGGAAGGTCTTGGAATCGTTCATGTAGAGATAGAGCGACCGGACAAGCCAGAAGAGCGTGTGTGCGCCGAAGAAGGTGAAGGTTCCCAGCAGCAGGGCCGTCATGAACACAAAGACCCAGTGGAATTGGGGGTAGTTCGTCTTGTCGAACGGATCGGCGTGCGGGACATACTTCGCAAAGCTGGCCGTGGCGCCGGTGTGGCAGGCGGCGCAGGTTCCGACGATGTGGTCCTTGGAAAGGCGCGACTTGGGATCCGAGGCGGGGAGGACGTCGTGGTGCCCGTGGCAGTCGTAGCAGGCGGCGACTTCGGAGGCCTTGTTCGGACGGCCCAGGGCCATGGCCTTGCCGTGGTAGGTTTCGTGGTAGCGCTCCAACCGGTCCTGGTGGCATTGCCCGCACCTCTGGTCGCTGCCGGCCTTGAAGTGGGCGTTGGACGGATTCTCGATCTGGTGCGCGGAGTGGCAGGTGGTGCAGACCGGGGCGCGGGGGTCGCCCTTGGCCAGCAACTGTCCGTGGATGCTTTGGTTGTAAACCTCCTCGACCTTGACGTGGCAGCGGCCACAGGTTTTGGCCACGTTGGCGTGGTTGATTGGGGAGCTGCGGTCCACGATGCGCTTGATGTCATGCACCCCGTGGCAGTCGTTGCAGGACGGGGCGACAATCAACCCCAGCTTGAGCAGGGCGCGTCCATGGATGCTGTCGAGATACTGCGCCCCGACCTCCGGATACTTCATGTGGTATTCGGAATTGAGATGACCGTTCGCATGGCAGGTGGCACAGGTCTGCGGCAGGTTCATCTTGAACACGCGCGAATCCGCCTGCTTGACGGGAACAATATCATGGTGGCCGTGACAGTTCGCGCAGGAGGCGGCGGCGGACGAACCCAAGCTCCGGCTCATGCCATGGATGCTGCCCTTGTAAATTTCGCCCTCGGACGTGTGGCAGGCCGCGCAATCCACCGGCAGCGGTTTTTTTCCATCATTGGCATGCGCCTCACCCACATCCTTGTGGCAGCCGGTGCACCCGTCGTTGCCATGCACGGTTTTTTTGAATTTGGCGATGTCCACGAAGAGGGACACTTCTTTGCCATTGTCGGCGGTCTTGGTGAGCGTGTTGTCGCCGTGGCAGTCGAGACAGTTTTCCTGGGCGGGCTTGGCCGGGGCCTTGGCCGCAGGCGGCGCGGCTGGCAAACTAATAGAAAAGAAACCGGCGAGAATCAGGGGAATCAGACGGCCCCAGGCTTGGAATGCAGAATGTCTATGCATGGTTGGGGCCTCCCTGCGACTGACACGGGCACTTTATCCGGAGCGTGTTCTATTAGTCGATTTTTAATGGGTTAATAATTAATATTATGTTTCTTAATTGGCTGATTAAGACTAGTGATAATGACCACTGTCCACTCGTCTCGATGCCACCGGTTTGTATGATGCTTCCATGAAAATCACCGCACTCCTCATCGCATGCAGTCTCGGCCTGATGACCCTCCTCCAGGCGGCGGAGGCCCCGGCCGGCGCAAGGGCCGCGCTCGATCAATTGGTGGGGGCCCTCGCAGCGGGAGACCATGCGTCCTTTGTGGCAGGCGGAGACGACGCCTTCTGCAGTTTGAAGAAAGAGTCCTTCGATGCCGTGTCCAAGCAGATTGCCCCCCTGCTCAAGAAGGGATACGAAACCACCTATCTGGGTGAATTGAATCAAAAAGGCTATGCCGTGACCCTGTGGAAATTTTCATTCAAGGACGGCACCGATGACATGCTCGGAACACTAAGCCTGAAAAATGGAAAGATCGGCGGCTTTTGGATACGGTGAGGCCGCCGTTCCCCCGCCTCCATTTGCGGTTTCAAAGGGCCTTCTTCCAACCCTCCACCGTCGTGACCGGCGACCCGCAGGAAAATTCCCGGCAGACGTAAACCGCCGGCTGGCCATCGATGGGTTTCATCGCCGCCAATTCTTCGATCCCCGCCAGCACCCGGTGGACCGGTCCGCCGGGATGATGGATCATGATCTGGTGCGGTGAAAATTTGGCCTGGGCCAGGCGCTTGAGGGCGGGTCCATCCCCTTTTGAAAAATCCCCTGCGAACACCACCTGCCGCCAGGGTTCCTTCGCGGCCGCCACAGCCGCAAGCATCAAGGGCAGTGCCGGGCCCTGACCCTGCAGGGCGGGGGCGTATTCGCCCAGAACGCCGACCGCACGGCGGTGGTATTCCCCGCGACGGGTCCACTGGTGCAGGCGCAGCAGGTTCCAGACGGAAACCGAATTACCCGAGGGTTCGGCCCCGTCGTAATCCTCCTTCATGCGCAGAATCAGGGCGGCATCATCCGCCCGGGTGCTGAAATAGGCCCGTCCGGGATCGCCGAAAATCCGGTCCTGCCAGTCCTGGAGTTCGACGGCCCGGGCCAGCCATTCTGTATCGCCACCGGCTTCATAGATGTCGAGGAGCCCGCGGATCAGGAAGGCGTAATCCGCCAGGAAGCCCCGGACCGGAGAAGGGCCTTCGCGGTAGCCGCGCAGGAGGACGCCGGTTTCCGGATTCCAAAGTTCCTTCAGAATGAAGCGGGCCGCCTTTTCGGCGCTGCCGGCCCATGCGGGCTCATCCAAAACCACGGCCCCCCGGGACAGGGCCGAGATCATCAGGCCGTTCCAAGCCGTGAGGATCTTGTCGTCCAGATGCGGGCGCGGGCGCAGGTCGCGCGCGGCGCGCAATTTTCCGCGGACGGATATCCACACGGGATCCCCTTCCGGCGCGGAACCCCACAGCACATTCAGTCCGGACAATTCACCGTGCGGATCGGAAGCAGGGTCAACATTGCCCCCGGGTTGGCAGGCAAAGGTCCGGCAGAACCCGTCTTTTTCCCCGGAGTCCAGCACCCGCGATAATTCTTCGTCGCTCCACACATAAAACGCGCCCTCGGTTTTCTCCTTTGCCCCGGGGGCCGGCAGGCTGTCGGCATCCTCGGCGGAGTAAAACGCCCCTTCCGGCGAGGCCAGATCGCGGCCCGCGTAATCAAAAATTTCCCGGGCCACCCCGGAAAAGAAAGGATCCTCGGTGATTTGGAAGGCCTGGAGATACGACACGGCCAACTGGGCCTGGTCGTAGAGCATTTTCTCGAAGTGCGGCACATGCCAGCGGTCGTCGACGGAGTAGCGGTGGAAACCACCCCCAACGTGGTCGATCATTCCCCCCGAAGCCATTTTCCGCAAAGTCACCAGGGCCATTTCGGTTGCGGAAACGGCCTCCTCATGGTGCAGACCCTTGTCTGCGGCATGGCAGAAAAGAAAATCCAGGATCACGGGCCGGGGGAACTTGGGCGCGCCGCCGAATCCGCCCTGTGCGGCATCAAAGCTTCTCTGGAAGTGGCCGAGTGTCCGCGACGCGGCCGCGGCATCCGGCAGGTTCGTCCCCTCCCCAACCGTGGAAGCCTGGCGTCGCAGGGCATCGACCACTTCCCGTCCCTGGTTGACCAGGCGCTCGCGCTCCGTGCGCCAGAGTTCGGCGATCCGCTTCAGCACGGTGGTGAAACCGGGGCGGCCCTGCCGGTCCCCCGGGGGGAAATAGGTTCCCCCGGCGAAAGGCTGGAGATCCGGGGTGAGCCAGACACTCATGGGCCACCCCCCGTGCCCCGTGGTCGCCTGGACAAAGGTCATGTAGATATGGTCGACATCCGGACGTTCCTCGCGGTCCACCTTGATGTTGATGAACTCCGCATTCATCACCGCGGCCACGACATCGTTCTCGAACGACTCGTGCTCCATGACATGGCACCAGTGGCAGGTTGAATATCCGATGGAGAGGAAAATGGGCTTGTCCCCGGTGCGCGCCCGTCGGAACGCTTCCCCCCCCCACGGCATCCAGTCGACGGGATTGTGGGCATGCTGGAGGAGGTAGGGGGATTTCTCGTGGATCAACGCGTTGGGCACGCCACAGGGTAAATGACAAAACCCGAAATCACAAATCCCAAGGAAGAAATCCCAAATCCCAAGCACCAAATCCCAAGGTGGAATTCCGGGAAGGCTTCTAGTCCGCCCCGATTCCCTTTGGGATTTGGAACCTGGGATTTGGGATTTAACCCTCGGGTTTTTACTCCGCTATTCCCTCCGTCACCGGCTGGCCCTTGCGGCGCTGCCGCCAGCCGGTCAGCTCGGGACCGAGCATGAGCAGGGAAACGAGGATGAGGGCGGTACTCAGGGCCACGATCCAGGGAATGGGGAGAAAGGTGGCCAGATAAACGGCAAACATGGGGGCAATCAGGCCCCTCAGGCCGGTGCTGAAAGTGTGGACCGACATGTAGTCCGCCACGTCCCCGGATTTGGCGATCTTGGTGACCCACAGGCTCCAGGCCACGTTCCCACCGGAAAAAGAAATCCCCAGGAAAATCATCCCGACGAGGAAGCCCCAGTATTGCCCGACGAGGAAGAAGAACAGGTTGGACAGCAGGAAGGTGACGTTGAGGATGGCACGGAGAACAAAGAAATTGACCCGGTCGAAAAGTTTCCCCCACCACCAGGTGAGGCCAAAGATCACCACCGAGGGAACCACGCCGATGAGGAAGGCGGCCTGGGCCTCGCTGTAGTGGTACCCGAAGCGGGGCTCGATGAGGAATTTGATCCGCAGGGGAACCATCATGATGTTGCCGAATCCCATGAACATCCAGATGATGATGAGCCAGCGGAAAGTCCGGTCATGCACCAGGTGGCGGAGTGCACGGAAGGGGTGGCTTCCCGCGGAAACCGCCAGGGGGTCGCCCGGGCTGCGGACGAACAACCAGGCCGAACAGGCCGCCGCCCCCGCCATGCACGACAGGAACACCCTGAAATTTCCGAGGTCGCGGGCCAGCCATTCCCCCGCCCCCCACGTCACCAGGGCCGAGACTCCCAGCCGGATGGTGGAGGAAATGCTGAAGAGCGTGCCCCTCTTCCGGGCGGGATAGTTCTGCTCGTAGAATTGCGTGGCCAGAGGGATGCTGGCGGCCCCCAGGGCCAGGGCGAGGAGGCCGGCCCCCACATAGACCGGAAGGACTGGGACCCAGGCGGCGAAAAGCAGGGCGGCGGCGAGAGTCCACTGGAATCCGGCCAGGGCATGATTGACCTTCCACCCGGATTTCTGGACCCAGGAAACCACCGCGGGACTGAGAAGCAATCCCACCGAACCCGCCGTGGCGGCGAAAGCCTGGGCGGTATCACCCGCCCGGTAATACTTGATCGCAATCATGAGGAAGAATGTCCCGCCCAGCGGCTCGACAATCCCCATGACAACCGCCCGCCAGCGTTCGAGGCGGAATGTGATCTGTTCGCGTGTGGGGGTCATATCCTCATGCTCATTCTCTTACTCGCACTCGCGCTCGTTCTCTCGGATGTCTTTTCACATCCGGAAATCCCGGGAGGTCGGGAGCGAGCACGAGTATAAGAGCGATTGACGCATAAAATCATGGCTCTTCCCGCAACCGGGAAGCCGAGTCCTGAAGCAGTTCAGAGAGCATAGACACCACCCCAACCAAGATTTGTTTGCCAGCCACAATCCGCGCCGGATCCACTGCCCGTTTGGCCACAGCTACATCCAAACAAGCGGCACACTCCAATGCAGAGCCCATCGCTGTCCGCAAAAAACGGGACCGGTCACTGAACGACCACTTGGCATTGCCTTCCGCAATATTCAGGGGAACGCTGGTGGAGGCACGGTCCAATTGGTCTTTGAATGCGGCTTTCGTGGCCATTTCAAAAAGAAAATCCCCGGCCCAGACGACAAGTTCCAGAGAGGCCTGGTAAACACGAAGTTTTTCATGATCAAAAGCCGGGGCATGGTCCATGGAATCATTTATACGGCGCAGGCACATCAGGACGAGCGGGAATTTCCAAGCCCCCCAAGAAAGCTTCAACCAAGGACAGAGAGAGAGCGAGAACGAGTGCGAGCAAGAGTACGAGTTAATACAATTTCTCGAGCAGCCCCAACCCCCACTGGATCCAGAGGGACATGGTGGCCAGCGAACCCAGGGTGGTTCCCAGGATGACGAGCAAAGCCAGAGGAGCATCGCCGCCGTAGAGGCGGGCCATGACCAGCGGGAACACCGCGGAGGGCATGGCGGCCTGCACGATGACGACTTGTCTTAATTCATTGGATAGGGGAAGGAACAGCGCGGCGGCGATGAACACCAGGGGCAACAGCCCCAGCCGCAGGATCAGGGCCGAGGCCAGGACGCGGCCCTGGCTAATCCAGCGGACCTCGCCGATGTAATCAAAGAACGAGGCCCCGATGAGCATCAGACCGATGGGGATGGAGGCCATCCCGAGGAGGTGGATCATGTCGCGCAGCGGGACGGGAAACCATGAGCCCTGTACAATCGCATTGGCGGCGAGGGCGAGGAAGACCGCGGCCACCGGGGCATTGAGCAGCCGCCGCCAGACAGGCTCGCCTCCGGACGAAGAAAGAATGATGCGGCCGACGGTCCACATGGCCACCTCGACTCCCAGGCTGAAAACAAAGAGGACGCCGGCGGCCGGTTTGCCGAAATTCGCCAGCACGATGGGCAGAGGGAGATAGGCCCAGTTGAACATGCCGGTGGCGATGCCGAAGGTTCCGCGCGACTCCTTCTGTTTGACCCCGCCGGCCGCCGCAAAAATCCGGCAAAGCAGGATGCCGAGGGAAGCGAGAGCAAACCCCAGGAGCGGGGCCGTCAAAACCGTGCGGGCATCGCGCAGCGCGGGATTGGCCAGGATGGAATCAAAAATCAGGCACGGGTAGAGCACATTGACGCTCAGGCGGAACAGCGTGTCGTCGGCCTCGCGGCTCAGGAAATCCACCCGCCGCAGCACCCAGCCCAGGCCCATGACGCCGAATATGGGGAGAATGGAGAGGAGGATGTTCATGTTGAATCAGACGACGGAGGACAGAGCGCGGAAGACGGTGGATTTTTCATAAACAACCATCCCCGGCCTTGCTTTGCGGCTCCCGCCCGCCTGAGGCGGATGCGGAATGGTTTCCAGCAATGGAAGCTATTCGTTTTTGCGAAATGCGCTGTTACCTCTGTTTTCTCCTGTTCAATTCCCCGCCGGTTCGATGCGGCGGAAGAGGTCCATCTGCGGGACTTCGATGGGGCCCTTCTGTTTTTTGCCTTTTTTCTTCTTCGTCTTCCTGACCGGCTTTTCCTCGGGGTGCCGGGCGAGCTGCGGCTTGCCGGTGGCGTCGAGTTCGTTTTCCTCGAGGTTGCGGAGGATTTCCTTGGCGCGGGCGATAACGTCCTTGGGCAGGCCGGCGAGGCGCGCCACCTGGATGCCGTAGCTCTTGTCGGTGCCGCCGGCCACGATCTTGCGCAGAAAAATGATCTGGTCGTGCCATTCGCGCACGGCGACGTTGTAGTTCTTCACCCCGGTGAGGGCGACGGCAAGCTCCGTCAGTTCGTGGTAATGCGTGGCGAAGAGGGTTTTGCAGCGGACCACATTGTGAAGGTGCTCGGCCACCGACCAGGCGATGCTCAGGCCGTCGAACGTGCTCGTGCCGCGGCCGATTTCATCGAGGATGACGAGGCTCTGGGATGTGGCGTTGTTGAGGATGTTGGCGGTTTCGTTCATTTCCACCATGAACGTGCTCTGGCCGCGGGAAAGGTCGTCGTTCGCCCCCACGCGGGTGAAGATGCGGTCGCAGACGGGCACGCTGGCCGAGCGGGCGGGGACGTGGCTGCCGAGATGGGCCATGAGGGCGATGAGGGCCACCTGACGGATGTAGGTGCTCTTGCCGGCCATGTTCGGGCCGGTGAGGATGACGAGGCGGCAATCGTCCTGGTTCAGGCGGACATCGTTGGGGACGAATTTTTCCCCGGCGAGCAACTGCTCGAGGACCGGGTGGCGCCCCTCTTCCACATCCATACGGCCGTTGATGCTGATCTCCGGCTTGCAGTAGCCCATGAGGCGGGAACTGACGGCGAAGGAGGCGAGGACGTCGAGTTGGGCGATGGCCCGGGCCACTTCCTGGATGGCGGCGGTGCGGGCCACGATCTGTTCGCGGATTTCGAGGAACACTTTGTACTCCAACTGGCGCGCGCGTTCTTCCGCACCGAGGAGCTTGCCTTCCATTTCCTTCAACTCCGGCGTGATGTAACGCTCGGCGTTGACCAGGGTCTGCTTGCGGGTGTAGTCGGCCGGCACCTGGTCGAGGTTGCTCCGGGTGATCTCGATGAAATAGCCGAAGGCCTCGGTGTAGCGGATCTTCAGCGAACGGATGCCGGTGCGTTCCTGTTCACGGTTCTGCAGGTCGGCGATCCAGGCCTTGCCGTCGCGCATGGCGATGCGGAGTTCGTCGACATCAGGACGGAATCCCTCGCGGATGATGCCGCCTTCCTTGACGGCGAGCGGGGGCTCGGGCTCGATGGCGCGCTCGATCAGGTCGATGAGATCGGGTTGGGGCTCGATGCGGGCGGCCAGTTCCTCGGCCAGAGGGGTGCGGAGGGATTCGGCCATGGCTTTGAGGCCGGTCAGGGGATCGAGGGATTGGCGCAGGCCCTGGAGGTCGCGGGCATTTCCCGAACCCTGGGCGAGGCGACCGATGATGCGCTCGAGGTCGCGGACTTCGTGGAGCAGGTTGCGGAAATCTTCCAGGCGGCCGACGTCATCCAGCCATTGGTCGACGACTTTCTGGCGGCCGAGGATGGCTTCGCGGGAACGCAGGGGCCGCAGGATCCATCGCCCGAGTTCGCGCCCGCCCATGGCGGTCACGGTTTTGTCCAGGGCCTTGAGCAGGGTGGTGTCGCCCGCAGACTGGCTCATCGGCTGGACCAATTCGAGGTTCCGCTGGGTGATGGCGTCGACGACCAGGAAGTCGTCCCCCGCGTAAGGGAGGAGTTTGAGCACATGGCCGGCCTGGGCGCGCAGGGTCTGGGTGGCGTAATGGAGGAGGGCGCCGGCGGCACCGAGCCCGCCCTTGCGGAGGCCGGCACAACCGAAGCCATCGAGTGACTGGACCTTGAAGTGTTCACGGAGGAACAGCTCGGCATGGTCGTTTTCGAAAGTCCAGTCATCGTGCGATACCACGGCTGGCTTGCACCCCTCGGGAAGCTTGGGGGGGCGGACCTCTGCGGGGTGGATCAGTTCGCGCGGGTGCAGCCGGAGCAACTCATCGTGCCAGGCCTTGGGTCCGGCCAGTTCGGTGACCCGGAACTCCCCCGTGGTCAGGTCGAGGAAGGCGAAGCCGAAGACGCCGTCGCGTTCGACGACGGCGGCCATGAAACGGTTTTCCTTCGGTGCGGTCAGGTCGAGGTGGAAGACACTGCCTGGGCTGAGGATCTGGGTGACGGCGCGTTCGACGATCTGGCCCGGTTTGGGTTCGGTGATCTGGTCACAGATGGCGACGCGGCGGCCGGCCTGGATGAGTTTGCCGATGTAATTTTCCGCGGCATGGAAGGGAACGCCGCACATCGGCACGCCATTGCGCTTGGTCAGGGTCAGGTTGAGGAGGGCGGCGGCGTCCTTCGCGTCGTCGAAGAACATTTCGTAAAAATCCCCCAACCGGAAGAGCAAAAGGGCATCCGCCGGGATCTCCGCTTTGATCCGGCGGTACTGCTGCATCATGGGGGTGAGGTTCTCGGACATGGCGGGAAAGACAATGCCGAGATTGGCCCCCGGACGGGTCAGATCAAACCAAAAGAAACCCGGGTCCTCCTGAGCGGTGGAGGACCCGGGTCATCGATTGCCACCGGACCCCATAGGGAGCGGATCCGGGCGGGTTGGCAGTAGCAGCTATGGCTCTCTCAGGCGGCGATCGGACGGGCTTCCCGTTCGCGGGCTTCGTTGAGCTTCAACGTCCGTCCGCCCATCTGGGTGCCGTTCAACGTCGCAATCGCCTTCAGGGCCCCGTCATCGTCCATGAGGACGAATCCGAAACCCCGGGGGCGGCCGGTGGCCCGGTCATTGATGAGTTTCACGTCCTGGACCTGGCCGAATTCCGAGAAGACGTCGTTCAATTCGGCTTCGGTGGTTTTGAAGGGCAGGTTGCCCACGTAGATGCTTTTCATAGACCTTGATATTCCTCCCGGCATGACCTGATTATTCCACCGGGCGGCAAATCATCTACACGCCGGGTTCGGGAAACCGCTCCACAGCCGGAGGCGGATTCGGCTTTCCGAACCCATTGACGTTAGTGTTTAGAACCAAGGGTTAAAGCGAATGGGACGGCATACCAGATTTTCCAGGAGTTTTTACGGTTAGGACCATAAACCCGCCGACCCATCCCTATCCTTCCCCACTTATCGCCTGATTTTCTCTCCTACCGCCATCCAATCCCAAGGATAGGGCGCCCCCATCCATCCCGGTGGATTTTCAAATTCCGTGCGCCAAGCGTACCTCACAGGCGTCAACTTCAACAACCGGATTCCCTGCTGATCAAAGGTGTGCCCAAGCTCTTCGGCCAAATAATGTTTTGTCGGCACCCCATCGATGGGGACAATACCTTCCGCCAAAGCCGGATGGAAGCGGTCACCCAGCAACTGCCGGACCGTGCGGAAGGCTTGCTCCCGGCCGACTCCATCCTTTTGCTCCCAGCGGAACAACTGTTGTGCGACCCAAAGTGAAGATTCCAGCGAAGGAACCACAATGAGACACCGCCCGCCCGGCTTCAAGCGGCGGACGATGGTCCGGAAGATGCCACGCCGCACCTGCTCATCCGGCATGATGAGGACGTTGACGCTGAGGATGAAATCCAAAAGCCCCCGGGCCCGGTCGCGGCTGAGGTCCGCGCGCCGGTAGGAGATATTTTTCCATGCGGCACAGGCCAGCCGTGCTTCTTTCAAACAACTGGCGGATAAATCCACCGCCTCGACATGGCGGGCTGTGGCCGCCAACAGGGGCAGGGCCTTCCCGGTCCCGCAGCCCAGATCGGCCGCGTGGCCGGCATTTGCGGCGAGACGCCGAAGCGTCGACGCCACAATCCCCCGGCGGTCCTCGGCATAGACGTCGAATATTTCCGCGTCGTAGGCGCGGCCTTTCCGTTCCCAGTAGTTCCGGTCCACTGGTCGGTCATAGACACAAACCGGGGACAGGAAAATGAATCTTTACGGGTCCGGGGCCGCCATATCCCCGTTACCCGGATCCGGGG
>Ga0209066_10001118_pt1 | contig 36391 bp, 34 predicted proteins | sample All_14_2_FD_187198 | JGI IMG/M metagenome (GOLD analysis project Ga0209066, IMG submission 187198) | Freshwater microbial communities in response to fracking from Pennsylvania, USA - Allegheny Zone_MetaG_DW_15 (SPAdes) (version 2) ... | reverse complement strand
ACCCTCGCCCGCCGTCGCGGACGAAGCCTTCAGGTCACTCCGTAATGACGCCGCAGACGATGCGGTCGCCGGCATTGCCTGTAGGGTCGGTCTTGTAGTCGTCCGGCCCGGCGTGAATGATGATCGCCGAGCCGTCGGCGTCGAACACCGAATTGGGCTGTCCCTTGACCAGCGTGATCATGTGATTGGCGACGTCGATCCTGAGCTCGCCGTTGGCCGGTATGAACAGGTTCGGCATGTCGCCGGCATGCGAGCCTTCAGTGGCTTCCATGCCGTGCTTCTTGGAAGCGGGATTGAAATGACCGCCGGCGCTGGTGAACGGGGCCTCGCACTTGCCGACCGCATGGATGTGGAAGGCGTGCTCGCCCGGGGCCACGCCCTTCAGCGACATCCTGAGCAGCACGCCGTGGGGAGTCTGAACGAGCTGGACGCTGCCCACATCCTTCCCCGCCGCATCCTTCAACGACGCCTTCGCGGTCGGGCTCTGGGCCTGGACGGAAAAGGACAGGGCGGCGACTCCGGCAGCGGCCGCGAGGCCGCACATCACTCGGACGAAACGCATCGTTCTCTCCTCGTTGGTTGATTGGGGAGGTTAGCCTACTCCAGGACCTTCGGCGGCCGGTAGAGCGGAAAGCCGTTGAACGGCTTCGAATTGTCGTGATCCGGCACCTGATAGAAGGTCGATTTGCCATAGTTGTGCAATCCGCCGTCGACCCGGAGCGTGGCGCCGGTGACGTAGGCTGCGGCATCGCTCAGCAGGTAGACGATGGCGGCCGCGATTTCGGACTCGGTGCCGTGGCGTTTGGCAGGAATGCGGTCCTTCACCGAACGCAGCGCCTCGTGGGCGCGCTCCGGGTAACGATCGAAGCCTGACGAGGCAATGAAGCCCGGAATGACCGAGTTCACGCGGACGCCCGAATGCGCCCATTCGATCGACGCACTGTAGGTGAAGTTGGTCTGGCCGGCGCGGGCGGCGCCATTGTGGGCCATGCCCGGATTGCCCAGCTCGAAGTCGGCGCCGACATTCACGATGACGCCGCCATGGGCTTCCATCGAGGCGAGATAGACCGCCTTCGACACCAGGAAGGTGGCGGTCATGTTGTTGGCCACCACGGCATTCCAGCCGTTCAGCGAGATGTCCTTGAGCGGCGCCGGAAACTGGCCGCCGGCATTGTTCACGAGTCCGTCGATGCGGCCGCTCCACGCCATCACGCCGTCGATCGCCGCCTTGACCTCGTCCTCGCGTCGCAGGTCTGCCGAATGGACGTAGGTGTCGGGATCGCCCAGCTCCTCCTTGACCCGCTCGAGCTTCTCCCGCGTCCGGCCCACGAGGGCTATCCGTGCGCCCAGCGCCTTCAGCTCATGGGCGGTACAGCGGCCGATGCCCGAACCGCCCCCGGTGACGACGATGGTCCTGCCGGAGAAGAGACCCGGCCGAAATACCGAGTCGTAACGCAAGCCGCCTGCCATCTTCCTCCCCACGGTTTGACGCGGAGACTATCCCTCGCGGGTGCGCAGCGCGAGGCGGCCGAGATGGCGTTGCAGGAGGCGCATCAGCGCGAACCCGGCCTGCAAAGTGACGCCGAAGCAGAGGATGCCGATGGCGAACAGGACCATCTTGTCGCCGAGCGTCGGCATCAGTTCGGCTTCGCGCAGGATGACGGCGATGCCTTCCGGGACGCCGATGGCGGCGCCGGCGCTCGAGGACATCACCAGCACGAAGAAGGCGCGGGTCACGTTCGGCAGGAAGAGCAGCGCTCCGAGCGGCGAGCCGTCGCGCAACTGCCGCAAGGCCTCGCCGCCATTGTCGGCAACGTAGGCCGCGGCATAGGGCACGAGCGACAGCGCCACCGTCATGATGCCGGACGGCGCCACATGGACGCCGAACAGCGTCGCATCCGACGGGATGATGTTCAGCAGGAAGAACATGACCACGAAGGTCGGCGCCGCCCGCATCAGGCCGATCAGGGTGGTGGCCACCGCGCCGCGCACGCCGCCGGCCAGCTTCGCCAAGGTGAGCAGGCCGCCCACGGCGAGGCCGATCAGCAGCGCAATGGCGGCGATCTCGAAGTTGACGACCATGCCGGCCAGCAGCTGCGGCAGGAAGTCGGGGGAGATCTTGCTCATGCCGTCACCATCTGCCGGCGCTCCAGCCAGATTCGCAGTTTGTCGCACAGCCAGACCACGACCATCACCACGCAGACATAGAAGACGAGCAGCAGCGAATAGGTGCTGGCCCGGCCGCTGGCGAACGAGGTGATGTCGGTCAGCGCGCTGAGAAGCTCGGGCGCGCCGATGAAGCTCGCGATCGGCGTTCCCTTCGCGGCATTGACGAGGAAGGACACGATCTGGGTCGCCGAGCGGCTGACGGCGCGACCGAACAGCTCGACCGTGGGCGCCGGCGGCCCTCCCCGCTCCGTCCGCAAGGTGTGCATTGCCTCGCCGATGGCCTGTCCCGCGTTGGCGCCGTTCATCAGGCCGAGCGCCACTATGGCCGCGCCGATCGCCACGGCCGAGGAATAGGGAAACAGTGCCAGCGCGACGGCCGCGGAGATGACCAGCGTCAGCACGACCGGCGAGGACTGCAGGACGATGGTGAGTGCACGCGCGGACCAGCGCAGCAGGAAAAGATGCGAGCTCTGCAGGGCGCCGAGGACGATGGCGAACAGGAGGGTGGCGCCGAGCGCGCCCACGACCAGCACCAGCGAGTTCGCGATGCCCGCCTTGAAGAGCTGCCAGGCGGGCATGGTCTTGAACATCGGGAACTGCACGCTGATGCCGGTGTGTTTCTCCAGCCAGTTCTCGAATTGGGTCACATCGCCCGCAAAGGGCGTGGGCTGCAGGACCGCGCTCAGGGCCGGCAGGACGCAGGCCGGGTCGCTGCTGCCGCTATCGGTGTTGCACTCGGGGCGGCTCCAGACCACGCGCTGGGCCTCCAGGAAGCCGAGACCGATGCGGTTCTCCTTCGCCACTTCGAGGAAGATGCCGTCGCGATGGAAGATCTGGCTCATCAGGTCGAGCGCGCGGGCGAGCCGATCGCTGCCGGTGAGCGCCACCGCCATGCCCCAGGGGAGCTGCGCGAAGCCGAACTTCCGGTCGTAGGCCTTCGCAAACGCCGGATCCGTGAAATAGTAGTCGAAGAAGCTGTCGTCCTGGGCTGCCAGCACGCAGGTTTCGTCGCGCAACCTGTCGGGCAGCACACCCGCCTCATCGAACAGCATCAGGCGGGCGTTGTGCGAAACGATCTGGGCGTTGGAGTTGTTGCCGATCGTGACGCAGATCGTGCGACTGGCGATGTCGGGCCAGTCCCTGATCGCGAGCCCCTTCGGTCCGACGATGATCGTCTCCGACCGATAGTAGTGCGGACGGATGAACCGTACCTGCCCGTCGCGCTGGGTATTGTGGCCCATCGTCGCGATGGTGAGGTCGATCTTGTCGTCGGCGAGCAGGGGAATGCGACTCGCCGCGTTGACCCTCGTGAAGGCCGGCTCGACCCCGAGATGCTTGGCGATCTCGCGCGCCACGTCGACGTCGTAGCCCGAGCGGACCTGACCCTCGCGCGTCCCGAACAGAGGGTAGTATTCACGCACGCCGACGCGGATCTTGCCGTCGCAGAAGATGCGGACCAGGCGATCGAGGCCGGCCTGCTCGCAGGCACCCGGTACGGCGGCAGCGGCCCGCGCCTCCTCCACCAGCTTCGCCAGCGCGGCATCGGGAGTCTCGGCGCGCACCGGCAGGCCGGCCGCCGCGAGGACCAATGCGAACACCATGAACAGAAAGCGACGCAGGGCCATTTCAGCCTCGCGCGCCGGAAGCGGCGATCTCGACGATGTGCATGTCGGCGAAGACATGCGGCCCGTAGCGATGGATGGAGCGACCCTCCTCCGCGCGCAGAATGGAAGGAGTCATCAGATCGATCTTCTCTTTGGCGATGTGGACCAGCACGGTACTCACGATGTGCAGCGCGAGACCGTAGCGTTCGAGGATTCGGCGCGAGTGCTCGACGCCGACGAAGGCATTGTGGGTGATGAGCGCACGCCCATTGACCGCGAGATGGTCCGACAGACCCTCGAGAAAAGAGTCGAGCAGCTCCCGGCCGTCGATGCCGCCCGAGCTCCAGGTCGACAACCGTCCGGCAACTTCGAAATGATCCATCGGAAAGTGCGGCAGGTTGGCGACGATCAGGTCGAAGCGCCGCCCCGCCACCGGTTGCCACATGTTGCCGCGATGGATTTCGGCCTCGTGGCCGAGATCCTGCAAAAGTGCCCGCCCGCTGTCGATGGCCTCGTCCTCGATATCGACTCCGCAGAGGGCGGCGGCACCGAGGCCGCCCAGGACCGCCAGGACCACCCCGCTGCCGCAGCCGACTTCCAGCGCCCGGACGCCACACACACGGCTCGGTTCCGCGCGAAGCGCCTGAACGAGTGCCGCGGTGTATTCACTCGGTCGCAGCGTCGCGACCGCCGGAGAGGGTTTGCGGGCGTCGAACATCGATCAGCGCGACATCTGCAGCGGTACGAGTCGAGAGGGATCGATCGTTCCCAGACGATTCGCCATGGCGCGCGCCACCGGATCGGCGGGGTATTCCGCCAATATGGCCTGATAGCGCGACAGCGCCGTCGCATAATCTTCGGCGACCAGCGCATTGTAGGCGGTACGGGTCAACGCGCAGAGGCGGACGGTCGCCTCGTCGGGTTCGTACTCGGGCCCGAGCCCGTAGGCACCCACCAGCTCGTAGACCGGAACTTTCGAGCGCCGGCCCTTCACGGTGACGTCGTCGATCGGACGCACACAGAGCCGTTCGCCGGCCTCCTTGAACACGGCGTGGCTGATGCAGATGCCCGTGCCGTACTCCTTGTTGATGCCTTCCAGGCGCGCCGCGATGTTCACGCCGTCGCCCATGACGGTATAGCTCATGCGCTCCTTCGAGCCGATATTGCCGACCAGAACCGCGTCGCTGTGGATGCCGATGCGGACCTTCAGCGGCTTCTTGCCCTCCGCCTCCCAATTGGCATTCAGTTCCTTCATGCCCTCGCGAATGCGCAAGGCGGCGAAGCAGGATCTCTGCGCGTGGTCCTCCAGCAGCGCAGGCGCCCCCCAGAAGGCCATGACGCCGTCGCCGATGAACTTGTCGATCGTCCCGTGCTCCATGTTCACGGCATGGGTCACCACCCCGAGATAGGCGGAGACGCGCAGCAGCAGTTCCTGCGAGGGCACTTCCTCCGACATGGTCGAGAAGTTCTCGAGATCCGAGAAGAAAATCGTGAGGAAGCGGCTATGGCCGCCCAGGACCAGCCTCTGTTCCGAATCGAGCAGTTGGCGAACGAGACCCACGGGCACGAAGGCGGCGAACGACTTCACCGCCGAGTCGAGCGTGTCGATGGCGCGAGAGAGCACAGCGATCTCCCGGATCGGCGATTTCAGCGGCGGGAGATTGTCGCCCTCGAGATCCTGGATTCGCGTCACCTTCAGCGCGAGTTTCTCCAGAGGCGTCGAGACCACGCTGGACAGGAAATAGATGATGCAGATCTGCACCACGATGGCGATCATGCCGAACAGGGCCAGCCGCTTGTTCTGCTCGTCGAACGCGCTGGTGAAATCGGCCAGGGGGGTAATGACGAAGAGCTGCCACCGCTTGCCGAACTCGGGCGGAAGGGTCGCGAGTCGCGCGACATAGTCCTGGCCGCCGCGGGTGAACGAGAACATCCTTTCGTTGTCGCGCGGCCGGAAGCTGAACGCGATCGCCGGCAATTCGTCGCCGAGCGACGTGATGTGTTGCAGCTCGACCCTGCCATTGTGGCTGGCATAGGTCCTCACACGCTCGGAATTGGCGATCACCCGGCCCTGATGGTCGAGGATGTAGGACTGCGTGCCCGGGCTGATCTTGCGCTCGGCGAGATAGTTGGACAGACCGTCGAGCGTGATGTCCGCGGCCGCGACCCCGCGCAATACGCCATCGACGTAAAAGGGTGCCCCGACGGTGAAGCCGACCAGGCCGAGGGTCGCGAAGACGTCGACGTCGCTCACCGAGAGCTCGCGGGTCTGCTGTGCCGTACGATACCACAGGCGTGCGCGCGGATCGTAGGAGGTGGTCTGCTCGGAGATACCCAGTTCCCTGCGATCCGCATCGAGAAACAGATAGTGGTCGATGGGCGCCGAACCGCGCTGCGGCGTGATCCATCGATCGGCGTATCGCGTGCCCGGAGGCGGAAGCTTGCCCTGAATCTCGACGGCAGGATCGATCTGCCGCGCCTGGCGGAAGGACCCGTCGTTCAGGCCGACATACATGCTGATGATGCGATCGCTGTGCTGGAGGATGCTGAAGAGATATTTCAGCGAGCGGTTCTCCTCGAAGAACCCGGGCTGTTCCGCTCCGATCGCGGCGGCACTGCGGACCAGCGACTTTATGGGGTCGAACAGGTGCTGGATGTTCTCGATCGCCTCGACGCTGAACCGCCCGATCAGCTCATCGGCATTGTCGCGCGCGATCTTCTCGTTCGAGACGTAATTCACCGCCACGATCGCAAAGAACACCGGCACCGTCAGAAGGATGAACAGGGTCAGGATGCTTGGGCGCAGCCGCAGATTTTTCGCGAAGGGGCTTGGCATTGCGCGGCTGGAACATCCTGGGGCGGGCGATACAAACACTATAAATGAAAGGAGAATCTGCGTCCACGCGCCCTGCCCCGCAGCGCCGTTACAGCGGCGGTCGCCTCGAGTGCCACTCGGTCGCCTGCTGATAGGCGTGACCTGCCGCCAGAATGGCGCCTTCATCGAAGGCTCTTGCGACGATCTGGAATCCCACCGGCACGCCATCGGCGGTCATGCCGCCGGGAAGCGTCAATGTCGGGTGGCCGCTGAGATCGAACGGCGCGGTGTAGCGCAGCCGGCCCGCGACGGCCTCGGGCTCCCGCCCGGCCGCGAGCAGGGCCTCGGTCGACCAGACCGCCCTGGCCATCACCGGCATCAGCAGCAGATCGACCGATGCCAGCAGGCGATTGAGTTCGCCGGTGAGTGCCGCCCGGCGCACCTGCAGGCGGGCGAGTTCGACCGCCGAGAGGCGGCGTCCCTGGTCCAGCAGCCCGGCCAGGACCGGGCCGTATTCCGAGGCTCGCGAGGGATAGCTGGCCTCATGGGCCAGCGCCGCCTCGACTCCGCACAAGGGCACCCAGTCGCGCGCGCCCCGATCGAAGCCGTCGGGCAACTTCACATCGACGATCTCGGCACCCGCCTGTTTCATCACGTCGACGGCGCCGTAGAGGGCGCGTTCCGCATCCTCGTCGAGCCCATGAAGGTTCGAGGGCACGCCGATACGCCTGCCGCGGACCCCCTGGTCGATCGATGCGGCATAGTCGGGAACGGACAGGCCGACAGAGGTCGGATCGTCAGGGTCGGGACCCGCGATCACACCGAGCATGATCGCGGCATCGAGGGCGCTGCGGGCCATCGGACCGACATGGTCGAGAGACTCTGCCAGCGGAAAGACGCCGGCGCGGCTCACGCGTCCCCAGGTGGGCTTCAACCCCGACAGGCCGTTCATGGTCGAGGGAAAGCGGATCGAGCCGCCGGTGTCGGATCCCAGGGAGGCAAAGCACAGGCCGGCTGCGGTGGCGGCACCGGACCCCGACGAGGAAGAGCCCGTCCAGTAAGCCGCGTTCCAGGGGTTGAGAGGCGCCGGTATGCCGGGATGGTGCGCGCCATAGGCGCCCTCGGTCATCTGCAGTTTGCCAAGGATCACCGCACCCGCCTGCTTGAGGCGGGCAACGACCGTCGCATCGCGCGACGGAAGGTTGCCGCGATGGATCGCCATGCCGGCCGCGGTGGGCACGCCCTCGGTGTTGCACAGATCCTTGATTGCGATGGGAACGCCGTGCAGCGGACCGCGCGAGGTGCCGGCGGCGGACTCGGCATCCAGTCGCGCGGCATCGGCGAGGGCGCGGTCGGCCGTGACGGTCGCGTAGCTCCGGAGCCGCGGATCGATCCGGTCGATGCGGTCTAGAAGCGACCGGGTCAGTTCGACGGACGAGAGCTTTCGCGCCTTCAGACGCTGCGCGACCTCGTGCAGCGGCAGGTAATGCAGGTCGGCTGGCATGCGGACTCCCTCACAGCGACTTCTCCATGACCTGGATATGTTCGCCGCGATAGTCGCGCCGCTCAAGCGCCGTCCAGCCCTTGCGCGCGTACAGTGCGGCGGTGGAAGACGTGAAAAGATAGAGGCGATCGTATCCGATGCGCCGGGCCGCGGCCTCGACCGCATCGACGAGCCCCGAGGCGATGCCGCGCTGTCGATGCTGCGGCGGGACGTAGACGCTTGCGAGCCAGGGATTGCGCGGATCGCCTTCGAGATCGTCGAAGATCAGCGAGGCCGTGCCTACGATCTCATCTTGGTCGTCGAGGGCGACGAAGGCGATCGGGACCCGGTCGACATTCATCTTGCCCTGGACCTTGGCCCGGCGCTCGTGCAGCGTTTGGCCAGGACTGAGATGTCCCCACTCGTCGAATCCCCAGACGGAGACCTGCTCGGCCAGGTCCGGGCGTTCGACGAGAGGGACGATTCTCATGCCGTCAGTCGACAGCCTTGAGGTTCACGGCGGCGGAACGGCCGCGCTCGGTCGCGATCTCATATCCGATCTTCTGACCTTCGTTCAGACCATTCAGGCCCGACCGCTCCACGGCGCTGATGTGGACAAACACGTCCTTGCCGCCGTCGCTCGGCTGGATGAATCCAAATCCCTTCGTGGCGTTGAACCACTTGACGGTGCCTGTAGCCATGTCTCTCTCCTGGGCAGTTTGAACGAGCAAGCAAATGCGCGCTGGCGGAGCGCTCGCGGCTACCGCCTTCGACAACCTGGAATTTGGAGTGAAAGCTTGCGGAGGAATCCGGGGCCATGCGGGCCGGGCCGGCAAATCGTGGCCAAGTTCGGAGTCGTAGGATCGCATATGAAGGACGTAACGCGCCGGCCGCGAAATGGCTCCCGACGTTTTTCTACATTGTTGCGCCAATCTTCCACGGCTCGAACTCGTCGTCCCCGATGCCCAGAACCTCGGACTTGGTTTTCTGGCCCGAGGCCGTGGCGAGAATAAGGTCGAAGATGCGGCGGCCGCTTTCCTGGATCGTCTCCTCGCCGTCGACGATCGTTCCACAGTTGATGTCCATGTCGTCGGTCATGCGCCGATAGAGCGAGCTGTTCGTCGCAAGCTTGAGGGAGGGCGTCGGCTTGCAGCCGAACACGCTGCCGCGCCCCGTCGTGAAACACAGCACGTTGGCGCCGCCCGCGACCTGCCCCGTTGCCGAGACCGGATCGTAGCCCGGCGAGTCCATGTAGACGAAGCCCTTGGCGGTGATCGGCTCGGCGTACTTGTACACGTCGACCAGATTGGTCGTGCCGCCCTTGGCCACCGCGCCCAGGGATTTCTCGAGAATCGTGGTGAGGCCGCCGGCCTTGTTGCCCGGCGACGGATTGTTGTTCATCTCACCGCCGGTTCGGGCGCAGTGATCCTCCCACCACCGGATACGCTCGACGATCTTTTCGCCGACCTCGCGGCTGACCGCGCGGCGGGTCAGCAGATGCTCGGCGCCATAGATCTCGGGAGTCTCGGAGAGAACGGCCGTCCCGCCGTTGCGCACCAGCAGATCGACGGCCGCACCCAGCGCCGGATTGGCCGAAATTCCGGAATATCCGTCGGACCCGCCGCACTGCAGCGCGAGGATGAGCTCGCTTGCCGGGATTGGCTCGCGCTCGACGTCATTCGCCTCAGGCAGGATCTCCTTCAGGAAGTCGACGGCGCGCATCACCGTCTTCGACACGCCGCCCTCGTCCTGGATCGCGAGCGGAATGAGCTTCGGCCCTGCCTTCAGTCCCTCCGCCGTCATGAGGCCGGAAATCTGATTGGTTTCGCAGCCGAGACCGAGCACCACGACGGCCGCCATGTTGGGATGCCGGACATAGCCCGCGAGCGTCCGCCGCAGCACGTCCATCTCGAGGCCGGAGGCCGCCATGCCGCAGCCACCGCCATGCGTGAGCGGCACGACGCCGTCGATGTTCGCAAACTCGGTCAGTACGGGCGCGAGCTTCGCCGCGATCATGCGGCTGGTCGCAGCCGAACAGTTCACCGTCGTCACGATGCCGATGTAGTTGCGTGTGGCCGCACGCCCATCGGGACGCCGGTATCCCAGGAAGGTCGCCGGCGGCACGACGAATTCGGTCGGCTGTGCGTCAGCGCAGAAAGCATAGTCGCGCTCGAAGTCGCCCATCACGCAGTTATGCGTATGGACATGCGTGCCGGGCGGGAGATCGTCGGTCGCAAATCCGATGATCTGGTTGTACTTGCGCAGCGGTTCCCCTTTCCCAACCGCGCTCGTCAGAATCTTGTGACCGGGCGGCACGCGCGTGGCCGCCGCCACGTCCCCCTCGACCTTCGTGCCGGGCAGGATGTCCATGCGGGCCACGACGACGTTGTCGGCGGGATGCAGTCGGATGGCGAGCGGGGCCGTCATGTGTGTCTCCTCGGGGCGGCGTCGCGCTTTCGGCGACATTCCGGCGGGGACCTTAGTACGACATCCACCGGCCGCAAACGGGGCGCCGAAGCGCCCCGTCCCATACACACGAAATCGTCAGCTGCGGATCAGCCCCACCCGGGGCTCCACCCCGGCCCCCAGGCCGGGGCCGGCCGCTCATTGATCCAGCGGCCGTCGACCCAGACCTGACGACCATGATGCCAGGTCCAGTAACCCGGCACCCAGACGCGCTGGACCGGCGGCACGTAGTAACGCGGCGGTGGCGGCGCATAGTAGCGCTGTGGCTGCGGTGTGCCGATCCAGACACCGAATGCCTGGGCGGCGGCCGGTGTGACGGCCGCGGATGCCAGCGTCGCCGTCGTGAAAGTGGCGGCGGCGGCGAGTGCGGTGAGAGCGATGCGCTTCATCATTGTCTGCCTCCGTTCTGCGCGGCGGCAACGCCGCGTTCTCCAGAGATACGCATTGGCAGGACCGGACGTGGCTGTCTCACCTATGGAATTAGCGCGCTGATTCCGCCGCTTTTCCGCCGCCGTCAGGTTCCTCCGACCAGCAACAGAATGACGCCGGCCACGCTGACCAGGATGCCCAGCAAGCCAACCGCGTGGAGCCGTTCCCCGCGCAGGAAGATCCAGCTCATCACCACGCCCATGAGAGGAAAGAGCGCCACGAGCGGCGCGACGACGGTGATGGAGCCGAGGCCGAGGGCTGCATAGAGAAGGAAGGTGGCGGTGCCGTTGGCGAAACCGACGGCGAGGAACCACAGCGCGCCGCTGCGGATCGCCGGTCCTTCCCTCAGGGCACGACGGCCGACGAGGGAGACGATCACCACCGAGGAGAGCGCATAGCCGATGGCAGCCGCGGCGAGCGGCTCGGGCCAAAGCGCGAGCCCGGTCTTGATCGCCGGCTGGATGGCGCCCCGCACCAGTGCGGCCGCGAGCGGCAGGCCGAGCACCCAGACGGACCAGTGGCGACCACCGGTGCCGCCGCGCAGCGCCAGCAGCGCGACGCCACCCACGACCATGGCGAGGCCCGCCAGCTGCATCAATCCGAGACGCTCGCCGAGGAAAAGAACCGCACCCAGCACGGCGAAGATCGGCGTCACGTTGCCCACGGCCCCCGCCACCGCCGGCCCCAGCCGCTCGTTGGACCGTACCGCGAGAATCGAGACGACCACGGGGAAGATGCAACCGACCCCGGCGAAGATCAGCGCCGCATCGAGGTCGAAGCTCTGCCAGTCGACGAACAGGATCGCGGCCAGCCACGCCACGATCAGCGCGCCGCCAATCGAATAGAGCGGCGAGCGCCAGGAGGGCATCGTCCGCAAGCCGAACTGGGTGAGAATCAGGGCCAGTGCGAAGCAGAAGGCTGCTCCCAAGGCGAGGATGGCCGCGCCGCTCATCGTCTGCTATGTCCGCGCGCTTCGAGGGACGACGAGGTTGGAATGGACACGCTCACCTACTGGAACGGCACCTGGCACGAGGGCAACCCGGCAATCCTGGGACCGCGCGACCATGCCTTCTGGCTGGGTTCCATGGTATTCGACGGCGCGCGCGCGTTCGAGGGGTGCGGCCCCGACCTCGACCTCCATGCGGAACGCGTCGTGCGTTCGGCCCGCGCCATCGGCCTGAACCCGACCCAGACGCCGGAGGAGATCCTGAAGCTGATGCACGAGAGCGTGCGGCGCTTCGGGCCCAAGGCCGAGCTCTACGTCCGGCCGATGTTCTGGGCCGGCAAGGGCGGCGCCGGCCCCATCTCGGTCGATCCCGACTCCGCGCAGTTCCTGCTCTGCACCTACGTCTCGCCAATGCGCGCCGGCACGCCCCTGACGCTGGGCCTGTGCCGCAGCATCCGCCGGCCGGCGCCCGAGACGGCGCCGACCGACGCCAAGGCGAGCTGCCTCTATCCCAATTCCTCGCGCGGCGTCGCCGAGATGCTGAAGCGCGGCTTCAACAACGGCGTGGTGCTCGATCCCCTCGGCAACGTGGCCGAGACCTGCAGCTCGAACCTCTTCATCGCGCGCAACGGCGTGGTTGCGACCCCCGTGCCGAACGGCAGCTTCCTGGCCGGCATCACCCGCTTGCGGACGATCAAGCTGCTGCGCTCGGCCGGCATCACGGTCGAGGAGCGCACCATCCGGCCGCCCGAACTCGAGGAAGCAGACGAGATCTTCACCACCGGCAATGCCGGCAAGGTGCAGCCGGTCAGCCGCTACGAGGATCGCGACCTGCAGCCCGGCCCGATCGCCGCCCGCGCCCACGACCTCTACATGGCCTTCGCGCGCACCCAACGGGTCATCTGAGGGCGCAGACGGTTGGGCGCTCCTGCTCGTATGAACTACCACACCCACTTGAAGCCGACGGAGCCGCCCACGCTCTGGCCGCGATTCGAGATTTCGGCCGTGCCGTTGACGAACAACGAGATCTGCGAATCGAGCGCATAGCGGCCGCCGAGGTCCAGCCGCGCGGCGTCGCTGGCTGCGGTGGCACCGTCGACCGTGAACAGGCTGCCAGGCAGGCCGGTGAAGCCGGCGGTCACCGGCCGGCCGGTCATGAATTCGTGCACCCAGGCCACTCGCAGCCAGGCGCTGGCGGCGCGTGAATCGATCTCCGTCCGGCCGTCGACCTGCGCGCCCAGGAACATCGGAAGCGAGGTCGTGGACTGCGCCTGATAGGACAGCGCGAACACACCGGGCGCGCCGTTCGCGGTTGTGCCGGTTTCGGTGGTCGCCGGCTGCCAGAACTGCGATGGCTGCAGCGCCACGAACGGCGTTATCGAGCCCTGCCCGACGGCGAAGGGACGGCCGACTTCGACCCGCCCGCCCAGTTGGCTCGAGACCGCCGAGGAGCGCTCCGTCTCGGCCGTGCCGATGCCCGTGATCTGCCGCGTCAGGTTGCCGTCGAAGCGGCTGAAGACCATCGCGGCGTTGACGTAGAAGCTCCCCCAGTCATGCAAGCCGTAGAGGCCGATATGGGTGCCGGTCGCCTGCGCGTTGGCGGCGCTGGCCGGCATGGAAACGCTCAGCGTGCTCGCGCCGACGGCCAGTCCCACCAGCGTGGCGGGACCGGCGCGATAGTCGATGCCGAAGGCGCCGCCGCCGACGGTCTGCCGCGACGCCGCGGCGCCGGTCGTGTCGTTGGCATTGAGCCACTGCGCCCCGCCGAAGCCCGCCGACCAGGCGCTCCAGTCGAGAGGAGCCTGGCAGGCCTGCGCCTCGGCCGGATGAGTGTGGCAGGCCAGTTCCTCGTTGCGCCGCGTGACGACCCGATCGGTCATCAAGGAGGCGAACTGGTTGCCGGCGGACAGCGCCGCCGATTGCACCACGCTGGCGCTGTCGCCCGAGAGGGTGGAGAGCGCCTGTGGCAGCTGGCCATTCGACAAACCGTACAGGGCCGGCATGCCGTTGAGGCCGGGACCCGCGTTGAACGCCGTGTCGAGAGCCCGCGCGACCGCGCCGCGGTTGCTGCCGGGCCCCGATAGCGAGGCCATCCCCGACTGCAGGTTGAGAGCGACGCTGGCCGGCGCATAGGCGAGGCTGGCGTTGAGAAAGCCCGGCAGGCCACTGGCCGTCAATCCAGCGAAGCGGCCGGTGACGGCAGCCGAGGTCAGGATCTGGTAGCTGCGCTGGAAGGCCGAGGTGGCGAAGCTCGCCTGCACCGTGCCGCCCGCGAGCGTCGTCGTTCCGGTGACGCTGGTGCGGTCGGCGGTGCCCTCGACCTGGACCTGGTAGGTACTGCCCGGGTTGAACGTGAGATCGCCCACGACGTTGATCGTCCCGACCGAATTGCCCGGCGCCAGCGTCCCGTTCACCACCGTCGTCGGCACGAAGCCGTTGCCGCCCAGCGTGCCGTTGACGCCCACCGTCACACCGCTCGAACTCGTGATGTCGCCGTTCACAGACATCGTGCCGCCGGTGACGGTGGTGGTGCCGGTATAGCCGGAAGTGACGCCGCTATCGATCATGAGGGTGCCGGTGCCAAGCTTCTCGAGGCCGCGGCCGGCGGCGGCGCCCGTACCGGCCGCAAGCTGTTCGTTGGTGGGCGTCGAGTCGTTGTCGGCCGCGCCAAACTTCAGCGTCGTCGCCGTCGTGAAGTAGGTCGTGACATCGTAGAGCAGCCAAGCGCCGCGGCCGAACGCACTCACCACCAGTACGTCTGGTTCGGGATTGTAACCGAGCTGATAGATGAACGTATTGGGCAGGCTGGTACCGAAGGTGCGGAACGCCGACAGCGTACCGATCGCGCTGCTGTCGGCTACCGCGAGCGGGCTCTGGGCTGCGCCGGTATCGCTGCTCAGGCCACCGACCAGCAGTGCATTGACACCGTTGTTGGAAACGAACTCGACCGCCCCCGGCTGGATCAGCTTGACGGTGCTGAGATCGATGGCGGCGAAAGTGCCGTCGGTGGTGGCGGCCGAGCCCGACCACAGCTTGCTGCCGTCGGCGACGTAGAACTGCGAGTCGGAGCGGTAGTCGAACACCAGCGACTTCGCGGCGGCGCCGCCCGCGGCCGCGTAGTTCGACAGATACCTGAGATTGCCGGTCGCGGAATTCGTGTAATAGAGGCTGCCTGGCGCATTGTTGGCGCCGGCCACCAGGGCATCGGCATTGACGCCCGACCCATAGGCCAGGCCCGTCACGAGGCCGATCTTGTCGGTGCGCACATCGAGCGCCAGCGTGTTGCTCGCTGCGCCGGTATCGACCGTCGTGTAGACGTAGTTGGTACCGAAGGCGATCTTGGTCGGATCCTTCTTGTTGAGCACGATCTTGCTCGTGAACGGCAGCTCGCCCTGGCTGTCATAGTCGTCGGCTTGAAAGTTGAGGGCGCCGGGACCGGATCCAGTGGTGTTGAACACCTTCGGGGCCACCGCCAGGGTGCCGTTGGCGTTGTAGGTCCATCGCGTCAAGGCACCCAGACCCTGCGCGGAGGTGTAGATCGCGCTTCTGCCGGCACTGGCCAGCGTTCGGTCGTTGACGACGGCATTGACGCCGTCGCCCGCCCCGATCGCGTTGTAGATCAGTCCGCCGGGATCCTGCTGGTAGGCGGTGCCGGTGTCCTGTGCGGCCGCGACCAGCCGCTTGCCGATCGCATCGTAGGCCACGGCATAGGCCTCGCGCACCGACAGGCTCGACACGTTCATGCCAGTCCAGTCGCCCGTGGAGGTCTGCGGACTGGTGCGTCGGTAGATGCCGGCGTCTTCGGTCAGGATCATGTTGCCCGCGCTGTCGAAGGCGAAGGCGCGCGAGTCGGCATGCACCGCCGAGTTGTTCGCCGTCCCTGCGCGGCTCATATCGGTGGCGGACGACGAGCCGTCGGCGTTCAGCACCACCCGATAGACAGGAACGGTGTAAGGGCTGTTTTCGATCCTGTCGCCGGCCACGTAGACGATGCTTGAATTGCCGGGATCGATCGCCAGCGTCAGGTTGGTAGAGGCCTGCTCTCCCGCATTGACGCTGGGCGTGCTCAGCGGCTTCCAGGTCGCCCCGCCGTCCTGCGACAGATAGAGGGCCGAGAGCTTGGCGCTGCTGGAAGTGGAGGTGGGAGAGGGCTCGATATAGTCGTAGACGCCGGCCACCACCGAGCCGTTCGGGCCAGCCGCCAGCCGCGCCGACTGATTGGAGCCGATCGGCACCTGACTGGCGGAGATCTGTGTCCAGCTGGAGCCGTCGCTGGTCCCCTTGTAGATGCCGCGCGTGGCGGGGTCGGCCGAGTTCACCACGGCATAAAGCGGCGATCCGGCCGCGCTGGCGCTCACCAGGGAAGTCACGGCGCCGGCCGGAACGCCCGCCACGGCCGAAAAGGTGCTGCCGCCGTTGGTGCTGAGATAGAGCCCACCGCCGCCGGTCTTGGGACTGACCGGTTCCGCCTCCGCCGCCACGATCGTGCTGCCACGCACCACCAGCCCGACGACGCTCTTATCGAGGGTCCCGCTGCCCAGCTGCGACCATGTCGAACCGGCATCGGCGCTGTAGAGGATGCCGACCTTCGGGCCGCCCATGTTGCTGTTGGAGGTGACTCCGGTGCCGGCATAGATCTTCTGGCCCGTGGCATCGGTCGGATCCATCGTCAGGCTGGCGATCGACAGCGAGAGCTGCTTGTCGGTCAGCGGCGTCCAACTCGCGCCGCCGTTCTGGCTCTTCCACACGCCGCCGTTGACCGCGCCGATATACATCGTGCCGGCATTGACGGGATCGACGACGATGGATTGTATGGCGCCGGAGACTGTCCCGGTATGCGACGTCACATCGGCGCTCTGAACGGTCCCCGTCTCGCCATAACTGGATGCCGGCCCCATCGAGACGAAACTCTGGGCGATCGCGGCCGGACCACCGCCGACGGCCAGTACCGCCGCAAGCCCCCAGCGAACGAAGCGATTGTCGGGATGTGCAAGCATGGTACGTTTGTCGCTGTCCCAAGGTGCGTGACAGCTCTCCCCCGCAGGGGAGCGTAGCAGCAGCGACCGTCTCCTGCAGAGTCCTTTGTGATCGGCCCCCTGCCGTCCGCCACGAGATTCCGGCCGTCGCGCCTCCGAGCGAGATTCGCCCCACTCGGCATCGTCGGAGAGTCCGCTCTCGTCGCCCAGCGGATCATCGCAGGCCCGGCTCTCGCGGCGATACTTGCGGGCCGGGCGCGATTGGGTACTGTCCGGCCATGACCTCGACCGAGCGCGACACGACCTTTCTTGCCGGGGGCGGCGAGATGGGCGCGCTCATGCGGGCGCATGACTGGCAGGCGACATCGCTCGGGGATCCGAGCGCATGGCCGCAGTCGCTGCGGACCGCGGTCCGGCTGCTGCTGAACTGCGGCCACCCGATGTACATCTGGTGGGGTCCGGACCTCATTTCCTTCTACAACGACGCCTATCGGCGCTCGATCGGACCGGAACGCCATCCCTCTTCCCTCGGCCAGCCGGGCCGGGCGGTATGGGAGGAGATCTGGCCGATCATCGGCCCGCAGATCGAGCAGGTGATGTCGGGTCGCGGCGCCACCTGGCACGAGAACCACCTTGTCCCGATCACCCGCAACGGCCGCCGTGAGGACGTCTACTGGACCTACAGCTACAGTCCGATCGACGATACCGATGCCCCGCATGGCGTGGGGGGCGTCCTGGTGGTCTGCAGCGAAACCACCGAGAAGGTCCTGACCGAACAGCGGCTGATTGCCGAGATCGAGCGCCAGCGCCGCATGTTCCAGAAGGCGCCCGGCTTCATCGCCGTCCTGAGCGGACCCAACCACGTCTACGAGTATGTGAACGAGGCCTACCTCGCCATCGCCGGCCAGCGCGACTTCGTCGGCCGCACCGTGCGCGAGGCGCTGCCGGAAATCGAGGGCCAGGGCTTCTATGAGCTGCTCGACCGTGTCTATCGCACGGGTCAGCGGTTCATCGCCCGCGCCATGCCGATTCGCCTCAGCAACGAGGCCAGCACGCGTTTCATCGACTTCGTCTACGAACCGATGCGCGACGAGGCGGGCGAGGTCTACGGCATCTTCGTCGGCGGGCACGACATCACGGCGCACAAGGAAGCCGAGCGTCAGTCCGTGCTGAACGAGGAATCGCTGCGGCTGACCACGGAGGCGGCCGAGATCGGCATCTGGGACGTCGACTTCACCACCGACACGCTGACCTGGTCGCCCCGTACCAAGGCCATGTTCGGCTTCTCGCCCGACGCCGTCTGCACGCTCAACGACTTCTATGCCGGCCTGCATCCCGAAGATCGCGACGCCACCACGCGCGCGTTCGGCGCGGCGCTCGATCCTGCGGTCCGGGCAACCTATGACGTGCAGTACCGGACGATCGGCCATGACGATGGCGTGGTCCGATGGATCGCGGCCAAGGGCAAAGGCCTGTTCGATGCGGATGGCAAGTGCTATCGCGCCGTCGGCACCGCCATCGACATCAGCGCACGCAAGCTCGCCGAGGCGCGACACGCCTTCATGCTGGAACTCAGCGACGCGCTGCGCGGCAGCGATACCGGCAGGGCGCTGAACGAGGCCTGTGCGCTGATGGGCCGCTTCTTCGGCGTCAGCCGGGTGGGTTACGGCCATCTCGATCCCGTCGAGGACGTGTTCGACTATTCGGTCTGCTGGACCGACGGCCGCGCCCAGCCGCTGCTCGGGCGCGTCCCGGCCCGGGCGTTCGGCACGAAGATCGTGGCCAAACTCGGAGCCGGCGAGACGGTCGTGGTCAGCGACCTGCAGACCGATCCGCTGAGCGACGAGGAGGAGACGCGTGCCACCGCGCGGGCGGTCGATACGCGCGCCATCCTGGTGGTGCCCTTCGTGCGCGCCGGGCGCCTGCGCACCATCGTCTATCTCAACGACCGGCCGATCCGTCGCTGGCAGCCCGACGAGGTCACGTTCATGGAAGAGGTGGCCGAGCGGACACGCCAGGTCATCGAGCGTGGCGAGGCGGAAGCGGCGCTGCGCGCGCTCAACGCCACGCTCGAAGCCCGGGTCGAGGCACGGACCGCAGAATTGCGGGCCGCAGAGGAGGCCTTGCGCCAGGCCCAGAAGATGGAAGCGATCGGCCAGCTCACCGGCGGAATCGCCCATGACTTCAACAACCTTCTGCAGGGCATTACCGGCAGCCTCGACCTGGTCCAGCGGCGCATCAGCCAGGGCCGACTGGGAGATCTCGACCGCTTCATCACCGGCGCCATGACGTCCGCCAACAGGGCAGCCGCCCTCACCCACCGGCTGCTGGCCTTCGCGCGCCGGCAGCCGCTGGATCCTCGTCCCGTCCGCGTCAACCCACTGGTCGACTCGATGGAGGAACTGCTGCGGCGGACGCTGGGTGAGCGGATCGATCTCGACCTGAGACTGGCCGGCGGTCTCTGGTTGACGCGCTGCGACGCCAACCAGCTGGAATCGGCGATCCTGAACCTCGCCATCAATGCGCGGGACGCCATGCCCGAAGGGGGCCGTCTCGTGATCGAGACGGCCAACCGGGCGGTCGACGCACCGACGGCCGCCGCACACGCCGACAGGGTGGCGGGAGACTATGTCTGCATCTCGGTCGCCGACAGCGGCACCGGCATGGATGCCGAGACGGTTTCCCGCGCGTTCGAGCCCTTCTTCACGACCAAGCCGATCGGCCAGGGAACCGGCCTCGGCCTGTCGATGATCTACGGCTTCGCCCGCCAGTCCGAGGGCTATGTCGAGATCGAGAGCGAACCCGGCCGCGGCACGACCGTGCATCTGTGCCTGCCGCGCTTCCGGGGCGAAGTCGACGAAGACGCCGCTGCGGACGCGCCCGGAGCGGCGCCGGCGGAAAGCGGAGAGACCGTCCTCGTCATCGAAGACGAGCCCGTGGTCCGCGGCCTGGTGGTCGAGGTGCTGGCCGATCTCGGCTACCGCGCCATCGAGGCCGTGGACGGCCCGCAGGGTCTGGAGATCGTGCATTCGCCGCAGCGCATCGACCTGCTGATCACCGATGTGGGATTGCCCGGGCTGAACGGCCGGCAGGTGGCGGACGCAGCCCGGGCCCTTCGCCCCCACCTCAGGGTGTTGTTCATGACGGGCTACGCCGAGAACGCGGCGCTCGCCGAAGGGTCGCTCGACGCGGGCATGACGCTCATCACCAAGCCCTTCACGATGGAAGCGCTGGCCACGCGCGTGCGCGAGATCATCGAAGCCGGATAGGCCTGCGGGAACGAGACTCCGGCAGTTCGCCCTCCAGGAAAGAACGGATCAACCGATGTCCTCCACCGAGCTCCCCCTCGCGCGATTTCTGGCTCGCTGCCATGCAGACTTCTCGAAGGACGATCGTGGCGAGCTCGCCTCCTATATTCCCGAACTCGCGCTCGCCAATCCCGACCATTTCGGCATCGCCGCCACGACCGTCGACGGATACGTCTACGAAATGGGCGACAGCACCGTCGAGTTCACCATCCAGTCCATTTCCAAGGCATTCGTCTTCGCCCTCGCCCTGGAGGAGCTGGGCGCCGACAAGGTCGAGGCCGTCGTCGGCGTCGAACCCAGCGGCGATGCCTTCAACTCGATCCGTCTGCGTGCAGACAACAGGCCCTTCAACCCGATGGTCAACACCGGCGCGATCGCCTGCATCGGCCTGCTCTGCGAGAACGACCCGGACGGCGCGTTCGAACGCGTGCGAGTCTCGCTCGGACGCTTCGCCGGCCGACGGCTCGAGGTCGACGAGCCCACGTTCCGGTCGGAGCGCGAGAGCGGCGACCGGAACCGGGCCATCGCCTATCTCCTGCGCACCCACGGGATGCTGCAGGGCGAAGTCGACAAGGTGCTGGATGTCTATTTCCGCCAATGCTCGCTCCGTGTCTCCGCGCGGGACCTTTCCGTCATGGCGGCCACTCTCGCGAACAAGGGCCGCAACCCGCTGACCGGGGAGGAGGTCGTGTCCTCCTATGCCGTTGCCCGCACGCTCTCCGTGATGACCAGCTCCGGCATGTACGATTCGGCGGGAAGCTGGGTCTACCGCGTCGGCATTCCGGCCAAGAGCGGCGTCGGCGGCGGCATCGTCGCCGCCCTTCCCTCGCAGCTCGGTCTCGGCACCTATTCGCCGCGCATCGACGACCAGGGCAACAGCATCCGCGGACTGCGCACCTGCGAGGCGCTGTCCACCCATTTCGGATTGCATATGCTCAACCGCGTCGGCGACGTGCAGACCTGCATCGCCGCCAGCTACGACGTCGGCAGCGTGTCGTCGCGCCGCAGCCGGCCGGCCCGCGAACAGGCCATTCTCGAGGCGCGTCATGCCGAGTGTGCCATCCTCGAACTCACCGGCGCATTGAGCTTCGCGAACCTGGAGTATGTGTCGCGGCGCGTCAGGAGCCTGCGCAACGACCTCAAGCATCTCATCCTGGACTTTCGTCGCGTGCCCTCGGTCAGCGAGGCGGCCTTGCGCCTGCTGGGCGACATCTTCGAGGATCTCACGCAGGGCCGCATCGAGATGGTGTTCAGCGGCATCCCCAAGGGAACGCCAGCCGAGCAGTCTCTTGCGAGCTGGCTTACCGACCGGCCGAGCGTTCGCAGCATCGGGCTGCTCGACGAGGCGATCGAGTGGGCCGAGGACCGCATCATTCACAGCGAGGATGGCGACCTCTATCGCGGCAAGCCGGTCGATCTTGCCGAGCAGGAACTGCTGGCCGGGCTGGACGGGGACCAGTTGGGGGCCCTCACCGGGTCGATGGTCCGGCGCGAGTACCGCCTTGGGGATCAGCTGATTTCCGCGGGGGACCCGGCCTCCTCCCTCATGTTCGTTTCGAGCGGCATCGTGAGTGTCCGCCTCCATAGCGGCGTTCGACTCGCCACCCTGTCGGCCGGCATGGCCGTGGGCGAAATGGCGCTGCTCGAGAAGAACCGATCGGCCGATGTCTGGGCGGACACCCATGTCACCTGCTTCGAACTCTCACTCGACGCCTTCGATGTTTTCCGGGAGCGGCATCCGCATGCCGGCGAGAAGATCATGGCCAATCTCGCGCGCCTGCTCGCAAAGCGCCTGATCATCGCTAATCACAAGATCGAGGTCCTGGCGTCCTATTGAGGACTGAGGGCCCTCGCTTCGGCCCGGATCCGGATCCACATCACCGCGGCATTCAGCAGCGTGAAGAGGAGTCCATACCCGGTCAGCCCGAACACGAGCGGCAGGACGAGCAGCTCGCCGGCCACGACCCAATAGTTCGGATGCGACACGAAGCGATAAGGCCCACGCAGGACCATCGGCGCCCCCGGCAGCACGATGATGCGCGTCGTCCAGCGCTCCCCCAGCGAGGCGATCACCCAGACTCGTCCCAGCTGGAGGAAAATGAAGGCGGCAAGCCAGAGCGGCGCGACAGTCAGGTCCGCCGGCGGATCGTACACCGCCAGATACCAGAGGCCGAGCAGCCAGGCGGCATGAAGGGCGACGATCAGCGGATAGTGCGCCGCGCCGACTTCGTGCGCCCCTTTCGCCAACAGGCGACGGGTGTTGCGCCGGGCCAGCACGAGTTCGCCCAAGCGCTGGGCGGTGACGAGCCCCAGGATCAGCGCGGCCCAGTCCATCGCCGGATCCTCAAGCCGTACGGGCGAGCGACAGGGCGCTGCAGGTGAAGCCCGGCCCGAGCGCCGCCAACACGGTGCGCCGCGGCAACCCCGTCTCCACCAGCCGCTCCAGCACGAACAGAACGGTCGGCGCCGACATGTTGCCGTACTGGCGAAGCACCTCGCGTTCGTGGTCGAGCGTGCCTTGCGCCAGGCGCAGCGTCGTTTCCAGGGCGGCGATCACCTTGGCACCGCCGGGATGGCAGGCGAAGCGATCGACCGAGTCGCGCGCGATGCCGAGCCGGTCGAGGATCGTCGTCACCGCCGGACCGACCGCCTGCTCGGCGAAGGGCGGAATGGACCGGTCGAAGATGACCCCCAATCCCGTCGGATCCACTTTCCAGCCCATGATGTCGAGCGTGTCCGGCCAGAGATGCTCGCCTGCCCCTTCGATCCGCGCGAACCCCTCGCCGGTCGAGCCCGCACGAACGACACAGGCCGCGGCGCCGTCACCGAACAGGGCGGTCGCGACCATGTTGGCGGGCGTGAGCTGGTCCATGCGAAAGGCCGCCGTGCAGATCTCGATGGCGAGCATCAGCACGGTTGCCCCGGGTCGCGCCATCGCCAGCCGGTTCGCGATCGCCAGGCCCGAGACTCCGCCCGCACAACCGAGGCCGAACACCGGCACCCGCTCGACATCGGCGCGAAAGCCCATGCGGCCGGCGACGCGGGCTTCGAGGCTGGGCGTCGCGACGCCGGTGGAGGAGATCGTGACGATCGTGTCGACGTCGGATCCTGCACATCCGGCCGCTGCGAGTGCCCGTGTTGCGGCCTCGACGAACAGGTCCTGCGCGCCCTCCAGATAGGCGGCATTGCGCTCCGGCCATCCCAGCGAGGTGAAATACCAGTCGAGCGGCTTCACCGTGTATCGCGATTCGATGCCGGAGGTAGTGAAGACCGGCGCCATCCTCTCGAAGGCGGTGTAGCGATGAGCGAACATCCGTCGCGCCGCCTCGGCGGCCTCGGTCTGCAGCAGGCGATGGGGAGGCAGGGCGTGGGCGACGGACAGCAGGGCGCTCGCAGGGGACATGGCGTGATCCTTCCGCCGCCATAACCGCCCCGGGTGCCCCCAGGTTCAAGTCACGTTTTTCTGACGCCCGCGACTTCGATTGCCGGTCCGCGGCCCCAGAAATGCTGCAAAGGGAGTTGTCGACCAATTGTTTCGTCGGCATAAAACCGCGCGTCTGTTCGGAGGCTGACCATGTTCCGCGCCGGAGCCGATCATCCCGCGCGATGAGAGGGGAGACATTGATGCACGCGAACCGCCGTTCGACTCTGAAGCTGCTGGGAGGCGCCGCGCTCTCGACCGCTGCGCTGCCCGTCCTGCCGTTCTCCGCGATGGCGCAGGAAGATCTCTACATTTCCTCGAAGTATCAGAACTTCAAGCGCGGCACGATCCACAGCATCGACGAGAAGACGCGCGGCTTCGTCATCGTCTGGCAGGACCTCGGCCGGGTGAAGATGAAGGCGGCCGACCTCGTCACCAACTATGGCGCGCTGCGGGTCGGCCAGATCGTCGACGTGCAGTGGTACGACTACGTCGACTTCCTGATCGCCCCGACCACGCCCGCCGTGACGGCGCGCGCCAAGGCCATGATGACCCAGGGCGCCCGCATCGAGGGTATCCCCGGCGCGCGGGAGCGCATCCGCCTCTGGACGATGGCCGGCATGTGCACCAAGGTCGACCTCGCGACCAACACGGTGTTCCTGATCAACGCCTCGGGCGGCGAACCCGACAAGCCCTCGCCCGACAGCGGTGAAGTCATCCAGATGCCGCCGGTCGTGAGCGAGGCGGGCAAGGCGGCGCTGCAGACGATCAAGCCGGGCACGCAGATCACCACGGTCTTCAGCGTCCAGACCGCGCTCCAGGTCACGATCATCCGCTAGTCGTTTCCGCATATGTCGATGGCAACGCCGGGGCCGCAAGGTCCCGGCGTTTTCGTGTCGAGGTTTCCCTTCCCGCCGCCGCGGTGCTAGCAAGCCAGCAGCAACTCTTGCGGGAGGACGCCATGGCAGCCTCGTACGATCTGATCGTGCGCAATGGAATGGTGATCGACGGCACCGGAGCCGAGCCGCGCGACGCGGATGTTGCGGTCCGGGACGGCAGGATCGTCGCCGTGGGATGCATCGATGGCCACGGCCGCGAGGAAATCGACGCCGGCGGCTTCGCCGTGACGCCGGGCTTCGTCGACATCCACACCCACTATGACGGCCAGGTCACCTGGGACGACCGCTTCTCGCCATCGTCGGGGCATGGCGTGACGACGGTCCTGATGGGCAATTGCGGCGTCGGCTTCGCGCCCTGCCGCCCCGAGGACCGCGACACGCTGATGAACGTGATGGAAGGCGTCGAGGACATTCCCGAGCTGGTGATGCGCGAGGGCGTGCCCTGGAACTGGCAGAGCTTCCCCGACTATCTCGAGGCGCTGTCGAAGCGCCACTGCGACATCGACTTCGCCACGCAGGTACCGCATGCGCCCCTGCGCGTCTTCGTGATGGGCCGCCGCGGTGTCGACCGCGAACCCGCCAGCGCGGCCGACATGGCGGAAATGGCCAGGCTGGTCGAGGAAGGGCTGCACGCCGGGGCGCTCGGCTTCTCGACCTCGCGCTCGCTGTTCCATCGTACGCCCGACGGCGCGCTGACGCCGACCATCACCGCCGGCGAGGAGGAGCTGGCGGCGATCGCCCGCGCCATGCGGCGTGCCGGCAAGGGCGTGATCCAGCTGCTCGACGATTTCGCGGACACCTCGGCCGAAGGAGCGACCGAGTTCGCCATGCTGCGCCGGCTCGTCGAACTGTCGGGACGGCCGCTCTCCTTCACCCTGCTCGACCTGTCGCTCTATCCCGGACGCTGGCAGACACTGCTGCGCGAGATCGAGCGGGCCCATCGCGACGGGCTGCCGATCCGCGGTCAGGTCTCGGCGCGGCCGGTCGCGATCCTCTATGGACTGGAACTCTCGTTCCATCCCTTCTCGACCTGCCCGAGCTACCGCGAGGTCGAGGGCCTGCCTCTCGACGCCAAGCTCGCGAAGCTGCGCGATCCGGCGATGAAGGCGAAGCTGCTCGTCGAGCAGCCGACCTACCGCAATCCGCAGATGCTGGCCTTCATGCGCAGCGTCGCCAACATGTTCGTGCTGGGCGATCCGCCCGACTACACGCCGCCGGCCGACCAGCGACTCGACGCGCGCGCCGCCCGGCTCGGCACCACGCCGCTCGAACTCGCCTACGATCTTCTGGTCGGCGGCGACGGCCGCACGATCCTGTTTCATCCCGGCGCCAACTACACCGGCTGCTCCGACGCCAACATGGCCAGCATGCTGCGCCACGAACACACGGTGATGGCGCTGGGCGACGGCGGCGCGCACTACGGTCTGATCTGCGACGCGAGCTACACGACCCATGCGCTCACCTACTGGACACGCGACCGCAAGGGCGAGCGCTGGCCTTTGCCCTGGGCCATCCGGCAGCTGACCGACGTGCCCGCGCGAACCGTCGGCCTCGGCGATCGCGGACGAATTCAGGCCGGCTTCAAGGCCGACCTCAACGTGATCGACCTCGACCGGCTGAAGGTCTCGGCGCCACGGCCGGTGAACAACCTGCCGGGCGGCGGCCGCCGGCTCGAACAGAAGGCCGAAGGCTACGTCGCCACCATCGTCGGCGGCGAAGTGACCTATCGCGATGGCGACTTCACCGGCGCGCGACCGGGCCGGCTCGTGCGCGGCGCGCGCTGAGGCGTCAGCGCAGCGCGAATCCCTCGTAGCCGTTCGCCGCGATCTCCTCGCACTTCTGGCGATACTTCGGTGCGCCGCCGGCATAGGCCATGAAGGTGCGCTTGAGGCGGCCGGGAACGTTCTTGTTCACCCCGGTCATCCAGGAATCGACCTTGGTGAGCAGCAGGCGCGAGCCCGTCTCGTAGACGTGCGCCGTCCACGTCGCTTCCGCTTCCGGGGTAGCCTCGATGCGGGTGAAACCCTTGTCGCGCATGTATCCCAGCAGATCGGACACGAACTCCACGTTCTGCTCGATGCAGCGCGGCAGGTTGCAGAAGGTCGCCGCATTGTGCGGGCCGACCAGGGTCAGCATGTTGGGAAAGCCGGTGACGTTGAGGCCGAGATAGGTGTGCGGCCCGTCGGCCCACTTGTCGCGCAGCTTTTCGCCGCCGCGGCCCTGGAAGTCGATGCGGTCGAAGGCGCCAGTAATGGCGTCGAAGCCGGTCGCGTAGATGATCATGTCGAAGTCGTAGTCGACGTCGCCGACCCGGAGGCCGGTCTCGGTAATGCGCTCGATCGGCGTCTCGCGGATGTCGACCAGCTTCACGTTGGGCTGGTTGTAGACCTCGAAATAGCCGCTCTCGAGCGGGACGCGGCGCGTGCCGTAGCCGTGGTTGGTCGGGATCAGCTTGTCGGCGATCTTCGGGTCCTTCACGCGGGCGCGGATCTTCCTGATCACGAATTCCGTCAGCGCGTCGTTGGCCGCCTGGTCCATCAGCACGTCGCGGAAATTGCCCTGCCAGAAGGCGAAGCCCGGCGTGTTGTAGAGCTTCTCGAAGAAGGCCTCGCGCTCCTCCGGCGTGACGTCGGTCGAATGGCGCGGATCGGCGGTATGGACGAAGCAGCCCCAATTCTCGCGGCACTGCGCGAAGATCTGGTCGTAGCGCGCGCGGATGTCGGCCATGGTCTCGGGCTCGATGCGGCTGTTGCGCAGCGGCGTGCACCAGTTGGGCGTGCGCTGGAACACGGTGAGCTCGCCCACCGTCTTGGCGATCTCGGTGATCGCCTGCACGCCCGAGGCGCCGGTGCCGATCACCGCCACCTTCTTGCCCGCGAAGCTGACCGGATGGTGCGGCCACAGGCCGGTGTGCCACGACTCGCCCTTGAAATCCGCGATGCCGGGAATGGTCGGCATGGTGGGCGACGACAGCGGACCGATCGCGGTGACGAGGAAGCGGGCGCGGGCGCGGCCGCCCGTCTCGAACGTGACCTCCCACTCGTTGGCCGCCTCGTCCCAGTGCGCGGCCTTCACGCGGGTGTTGAAGGTGATGTCCCGGCGCAGGTCGAACTTGTCGGCGATGAATTCGCATTAGCGCAGGTTCTCGGGCTGGCCGGAGAAGTGCTCCTTCCAGTCCCACTCCTTCAGGACTTCGGGCGAGAAGGAGAAGCCGTAGGTCCAGCTCTCGGAATCGAAGCGGGCCCCCGGGTAGCGGTTCCAGTACCAGGTACCGCCAACGCCGCCGCCCGCCTCGTACACCCGCGCCTTGAATCCCATCTGGCGCAGCTTCAGGAGCTGGTACATGCCCGAGAGACCGGCGCCGATGACGATGACGTCCCAGTTCTCGACGGTGTCGGCCGTCTCGCTCGCCCGTGTTGCTGCAGCCGCGATACCCATGGCGTTCCTCATCCTGTTTTGCCGAAGAGTATAGCGTGGCCGGCGGACTTTGGACGATGCGCAGAGCGAGATTGTCGGCCGCTAGTTCAGGGGCTTCGGCGACCCGTACAGGTTGGCCAGCCGGGCGATCAGGAAGGCGACGTACATCACGCCCAGCACCTGCTCGATCACGATCAGGGACCGGGCCATCGGCGTCGCCGGCGTGATCTCGCCGAAGCCGGTCGAGGTCAGCACCGTGAAGGAGAAGTACATCAGGTCGGGCCAGTTGAGCTTGCCGTCCGGACCGTGGGCTATGGCGGCCGTGAAGGCGTTGGCCTGGAAGACCTGGAGGAAGCCGAACAGGCTGGCAAAGGACATGGCGATCAGGATGTAGGCGGCCACCGCGCCGAACACCTTGTCGGTCGTGATCGGCCGGCGATCGAGCACGTAGTGCAGGAGCGCGATGGTGATGGCCCCCACGAACAGCGCCGTGGCGCCGAGCGCGATGGGCCGCAGCCCGCTGTAGCCCATGCGATCGGCGATCAGCGCGTCGATGGTGATGAACCCGAACAGGCCCAGCCCCCACAGTACAGGCCGCTCGAGTCGCAGCGCCCATACCGCCAGCACGAGCACGACGAACAACGCCACGCCCAGCATCGAGCCGCCGATCGCCGAGATCGCCAGCACGGGGTTGAGCAGGATGAACAAGGTGAGCGCGACCACGAGGGCGCTGCAGCGGTTGCGACGCACATAGGCGATGCGGCGCAGCATACGATGTCGGGTCATGATTCAGGCCGGGCCCCCGCCCCCGTTATCCCCAATCTCAGGCACGCAGACTGCAAAACGCCGCAACCAAAGGCAAACGGCCGGCGTTCCTCGGGCAGATGGAGGATTTCGTCATGTTCCGCAGGGCTCTCGCTTCCCTCGGTTTGCTCGTTCTGGTTCTGACCGCTTGCGATCAGCAGGTGCTGATAGCCGGGCCGTCGCCGGATCCGGGCCACTATGAGGTCGTGGGGCTGGTGGCCGAATGACGGCGGGGATCTAGCCCCGCCACAGCGTCCCGAGGATGCCGGCCACCAGCCCCAGGATGAGAAGCGCGACGCAGAGCACCATCGCGAGTTTCGCCCGTTTGAAATGGTGATGGCTTTCCGCGGATACCGCGTGGCGCTGAAGGCGTGTCCCTAAGTGGGTGAAATGCCAGAGGGCGCCTACGGCCGCGAATATGCCGAGCAGCCAGAACGGCGCGAAGAGCATCCATATTTCGACGTCGGTACCCAAGGAATCCCCCTCCTGTCGCCTCTCTCTTAGGACGGATCGGCTATCGGGCAAACCACGGATTGAAGGGGAAGCGCTGCCAGCGCCGGTCGTCGAACAGCACCATGAACAGTTGCGCGAACATCTGGCCCAGTCGCGGATCGTCGGGCCCGTCGGCCTGGGTCCAGGCCGTGGTCTGCGAGAGCGCGAGATCGTTGCGGCAATAGACTCCGAAGACGTAAACCCGCGGCGGTGTGGGCGGTTTGAGGAAGTACTGCCCGGCACAAACGCGAGCGGCGGTCAGGTCGTTGGCAGGCGAAAAGACCAGCACGAGCCGATAGTTCGGCCGCAGTTCCTCCGGCGGGGCCTGGTACGTGAAGGTGAGAGCCGGTCTCGGCTTGTTGGCCTGCATGACGGGCAGCAGCCGTTCCTTCACCTGCTCCAACGGCCATTGCGGAAAGGGATTGCCGGCGACGATCACCTGGAAGAGCCGACCGTCCGTCGCCGCCCAGAATTCCGAGAAGTCGTACTCGGGCGCGTAATCGAACCCGCCGACCGTCTGCGCACTGAGCGGCGCCGCTAGCCCGAGCCAGGCCAATGTCACCAGGAGAACACACCGCAGAGAGGCCATTTGTGGAAACTTCGCACGACCGGAAGGCGTTTTTCGGGCTCGTAACGGAGTTGACCCCATGTTGAAAGTCGTCGGCATTTCCCTCCTGGCACTCACCCTCGCCGCCTGCGGCGATACCTGGGGTCAGCGGGCCGTGACGGGCGGCGGCATCGGGGCCGGCACCGGCGCACTGGTGGGCGCCTTGACGCCGATCGGCCTGCTGCCCGGCGCCCTGGTGGGCGGCGCCGTAGGCGCCGGCGTCGGCGCGGCCACGACTCCGCGCCGATAGCGGTCGGTCATTCCGCCGCGTCAGCCCATGCGGACGCGGCGATGCTCGGCCAGATCGGTCGGCTCTTCTCCGGTCAACGCCGCCCTGGCGAGCTTGAAGATCTGTACGGCCTTGTTGGCCTTCACATCCCAGTATTCGGCTTCGGCCACGAGGATCGCGACCAGGGCCAGATCCGGATCCTCGACACCGCCGGGAAACCAGGCCTTGGCCGCCACGCTCCACAGTTCCTGCTTCTTGACCGGGTCCTCGACCACCCGGGCGGCGCCGCTCACCGAGACGTACTTGTCGGAAGCCGGGTCGGCATAGGACACGTTCACGTCCGGTGACGCTGCGAGGTCGGCCAGCGGCTGCCCCGCGCGCGACATGAAGAACCAGATGACACCGCCATGATCGGCCTCGCCATTCTGGGTGGTCATCGGCCGCGAATGCAGCCGCCCGTCGGCGCCGCGCACGGTCAGCATGCCGAATCGGATGTCCTTGATCATGTCCCAGAGCTTGCTGGTGTCGACGGTTTGCGCGGTCATGTCCGGCCCTCCTCTTTCTTCAGGATTCGCGACACAACGACCGCGAGGAACGCCAGTTCCGCACAGACCGTGAAGGCTTCAGACGCGCAATATTGTTGCGTCAGCGCTCACCGCGAGCCGAAATGAGGGGCCTGCGACATCCGCTTCACTTATTAATATTTCATTTATTTCGTTTGTTTGTCCCGTTTCGGACCTTTCAACGGGCCACGCGCGCTCTCTGCGAGGGGCTACCAGGTCTCCTTCCAGGGCCTCAAATCCATCTCGAAGGTCCAGGCGCTGCGCCTCTGCCGGTGGAGCTGCCAATAGGTCTCGGCGATGTCGTCGGGATCGAGGATGGCGTCGGGGCCGGCATTGTAGCGATCCGGGAAGTTGGCCTTGATCCATTCCGTGTCGATGGCGCCGTCGACGATGACATGCGCGACATGGATGTTCTGGGGGCCCAATTCACGCGCCATCGATTGAGCCAGTGCCCGCACCGCATGCTTGCCGCCCGCGAAGGCCGAGAAGCCGCGACCACCGCGGATCGAGGCGGTGGCACCGGTGAAGAGCATGGTGCCCCGACCGCGCGGCACCATGACCTTGGCCGCTTCGCGCGCCGTCAGGAAGCCGGCGTAGGCCGTCATCTCCCAGACCTTGCGATAGACCCGCGGGGTGGTGTCGCGAATGTCGAAGCGCACGTTGCCGCCGATGTTGAAAACGAAAACCTCGATCTCGCCGATCTCGGTCTCGATCTGGCGGAACAGCGCCTCGACCTGCGCCTCGTCGCGGGCATCGGAGCCGAACGGGTGGACCCGGCCACCCTCTTCGACGATGCCCGCCACCAGCGACTGCAGCTTGTCGGCGCTGCGGCGCGTCACGACGGCGGTGTAGCCCTCGCGCGCGAAACGGCGGGCGATCGCGCCGCCCGTCGCATCGCCCGCACCGATCACGACGCAAACCTTGTCCCTGGCCATGGCGCTTCTCCTTTGCCGTCCAATCTGTCGACCGGGGTTGGACGGCTCAAGGGAGATTAAGTCATGGCTTCCCGAGTTTGCAGCACATGGGCCTTGCGCAGCTCGGCCGAGGTCAGGCCCTTTCCGTCGGCGCGCCACCCGGGAGGACCGAACAGGTACATCCAGACCTCCCGCGCCGAGCGCGCCGAGGCGAGGTCCTTCACGAGACCCACCCACGGACCGAAGTTCAGCACGATCGGATTGCGCGACGAGACCTTGGGCGACACCAGACCGAAGTCGCACGGCAGGTCCTCGCGCTCCGGAACATAGGTGCCGAACAACCTGTCGAAGACGATCAGGACGCCGCCGAAATTGGCATCGAGATACTCCGGATTGCGGGCGTGGTGAACGCGATGCGCGGACGGCGTATTGAGAACATGCTCCAGCCAGCCGAGCTTCGGGATCCAGTCGGCATGGATCCAGAACTGGTAGAGCAGGTTCAGGAACAGCGCCGTCAGCACCGTCTCCGGCGCGAAGCCCAGCAGCACCAGCGGCGCGAAGAAGAGCGAGGTGCCGGTGAAGCGGCCGATCCACCCCAGCCGGTACGCCATCGCGAAGTTGAACTGGTTCGGCGAGTGATGGACCGAATGCGACGACCAGAACCAGCGCACCGTGTGGCTGGCGCGATGGAACCAGTAGTAGAAGAACTCGAGACCGACGAAGAGCAGCAGCACGGACCAGACGCTGTCGAGCGACTGGGTGAAGAGCCGATGCTCGTACACCCAGACCAGCCACGGCGCGGCGAGCGTGTAGGGAATGAATGCCAGCAGGCGGCGGCCGGCGAGATCGGCCAGCGAACAGGCCCAGGATTTCCAGTCGTAGGACTCGGCACGCGTGCGCGACTGCCAGATGCCTTCGGCCAGGGCTGCCAGGAGCACCAGAGGCAGGATGACGAGATAGAGAATGGCGAGGGACTGCACGAAAGCCTCCATATGACTTGCCGCGGTCCAATATATGAGCGATGCTCATGTTCCGTTACTCGCCTTCCCGCCTCCGGTGCCGCCATGGCCGCACGCCGCCAAGTCGCTGAAAAGAAACGGAGATCGCCGCGACAGGCGCGCGCGGCACAGACCGTCGCGTCGATCGTCGAAGCCGCGGCTCAGATTCTCGAAGAAGGCGGACTGGCCGCCTTCACCACCAACGCCGTGGCGGAACGGGCCGGCGTCAGCATCGGCACGCTCTATCAGTACTTTTCCGACAAGAACGCGCTGCTGGTGGCACTGGCCCGCGGCGAGATGGAGACTGCACTGCGCGAGGTCGCACGGGCGTTGCAGGGCGAGGGCGACCCCTCGCTCGAGGGCCGCGTGCGGGCCATGGTGCGGGCGATCGTCCATGCCTTCCGCGGCCGGCAGCGGGCGCGCAAGGCGGTGGTCCAGGCGCTGCTCGCGCAGGGGAGCGGGATCGAGCTGATGGCGCCCGTCGCCGCTTTCGTCGCCCGGGCGGGTGAGACCGTCGGGCGCGGCCCGAACCCGCTGGTCGGTCCGCTCACCCGCGAACAGGCATTCGTCGTGTCGCGGGCTCTCATGGGTGTCGTCCGCGCCGCGGTGCTGGAGGAGCAACCGTTTCTCGCCAGCCGCGCCTTCGAAGACGAGATCGTGCGGATGATCGTCGCCTATCTCGAAGCGATCTCCGCGACGGCCGGACGCCAACCCTGAGAGATCGCGCCTGCGAAGGCCGTGACCTCGTCCTGCCAGTCCCGGCGCTTCGAATCGGCCGAGCTTTCCGTCCTCAGTCCGGAGAAGTCGAGATGCACACCGGTCTCCTGCGGGAACAGGCGGCCGGTGAGCAACCGAGCATAGGTCGCGGCCGACCGGCGCGGCGTGCTCGCGCCGGGAATCGCCCGCGCCACCACCGGCAGGATCGTCGACCAGGCCCAGCGCTCCATGGCGGAGCGGTCGCGCGCCAGCCCCGTACCCGGCATCAGGCCGGGATCGTAGGCGAACCAGCGCGGACCGCCCGCCGGTATGCTGCGGGCGCGGGCATAGACGTGCAGGATGGCGACGAGCTTGGACGTGGCGTACCGATCCAGACCCAGCTGCTTCTCGGACGCGCGGGCGTCGAGGTCGCCCCGCGCCACCCGGTCGATCCCCGGATAGACGCCGCCCCTGAATCCGAACAGGCGCGCGGCCCCGTTTGCCGGATCGTGCGTGCCGCTCGCGGTGAAGACGACCGGCGCACCGGCCGCGAGGACCGGCAGCAGGCGTTCGATCAGCAGCGCATGCGCGAGCCAGTTCGCCTGCAGGGTCTCCTCGTACCCGTCGACCGTCATGCGCTTGCCCGCCACGCTCTGGATCCCGGCATTCGCGGCCAGCGAGGCGAGACGCTGGCCGGCAAGACGGGCCACGACCTCATCGGCGAAGGCGACCGTCGAGGCAAGCGAGGCGAGGTCGAGCGGCAGGATGTCGAGACGCTCGCCATCGGCGACGGCGCGCAGCGCGCCCGCAGCGGCGGGCCGGCGTGCACCGACGATGACCCGGTTCGCAGGGTCGGCGAGAAGCAGACGCACCAGTTCGAGGCCGATCCCCGAGGTGCCGCCCGTGACGAGATGGAGGACGGTCATTCTTTGACTCCGGCTGAGGTCCATTGAAAATGGAAACCAGGTCGCTGACCGTCCATTCGCATCGGAGGCACGCCATGCCGATCGCCCTGAAACCGCGCAAGAAGCCCCTGCAGGCCCGCTCCGCCGTGACGGTGGATGCCATCGTCGAGGCGACCATTCGCATTCTGAGGCGCGACGGATGGACGGCCTGCACCACGACCCGCATCGCGACGCTGGCCGGCGTCTCGGTCGGCTCCCTCTACCAGTACTTCCCGAACCGCAACGCGATCGCCGTCGAGATCGTGCGCCAACGCACCCGTACCTACCTGGAAGCCGTCATCGCCGCCGATCTGTCGCACGCGACAACGCCGGAGGAGGCCATCGAAGGAGCCATCTCAGCCTTCGTCATCGAGAAGCGCAGGGGACTCGATGTCTCACTGGCGTTACGCGATGCCCTGCCCGAGGTGCAGGGGCGCCAGGCCATCATCGAGGAGGCGCGGCGGTTCGTTCCGGCCCTTCAGGCCAAGCTCGCGGCAGCCGGTGCGGGAACGGCCGACGCGGCGCAGCTCGCCGTGGCACTCGCCGCCGTCGAAGGAGCTGTCTGGGAGATCATGGCCCAGGACGAGACCGCGATCGGGCGTCCCGAAGCCATCGCCGCCCTGTCGCGGGTCTTCCGGGCGGCCGCGGGCTTCAGCCCGGCGGCAGCGGCACGTTGAGCAGAACGCCGAACTCGCGCGCGAGGTCGCAGCTCACGCGCGCATGCACCTTGCCCTGCTTGTCGAAGAAGCGGCCGGTCTCGTTCACCGGGAACACGCCTTCGTGCCAGATGCCGGGGTGGATGTAGATCCCGACGCTGCCGTCGGACCAGAAGGCCTTGAAGGACTCGGGCTGGAGATCGTCGCCCGGCAGGGCGGCCGGCACGACGAACGGCTTGCCGTCGAGCGGCCAGAAGAGCTGGCCGCCGTCGGGGTGATAGTTGCAATGCCACAGGAGCACGCGCCCCTTGCTGAGCTGCACGCCGGGCCTCACCGTCTCGGGCAGGTCGCGGAAGCCGATGACATAGTGGCCGCCGACCGCCTCGTTGCGGCCGATCAGCTCGTTGCCCCGCCACTCGCAGGTGAAAATGCCCTCGGCCGTGCCGCCCTCGATGCCGGTACCGGCATCGAGCTTGCGCGAGCCGGTGAGCGGCCAGGGTACGATCTCGATCTTCTGCTTCTTCGGATCGCGCACGACTTCGCCATAGCCCTTGATGGTCTCGCGGTTGGCGCGGACCAGGGGAACGTCGAGCAGACGCAGGCCGGCGGGCACGTCGGGGTTGAGATAGTCGAAGACGACGCCGTCGTGCATGTCGCTGGCTCCTACGCTGCCTTGCCCAGATCCTCGCCGGCCAGCGCGCGCTCGATCAGCTTCACGACATTGTCGCGACCGTAGAGCTTGATGAAGGCGCCCATGCGCGGCCCCTGCTCGCTGCCGAGCAACACCTCGTAGAGCGTCTTGAACCACTGCCGCAGTTCTTCCTTGGCAAAGTGGCGCTTGCCCGCCTCGTACACCTCGTCCTGGATCACCTCGGCCGTCGCATCCTCGGGCAGCGTGCGCAGCGTATCGAGCAGGTCCTGCAGCGCCGGCCGTTCGCGCTCGCTGGGCAGCCGGAACTTCTTCGAGGACTTCACGAAGTCCTGGTAGTAGGCGACGGCGCCCGCGAGCAGCCGGTCGAGATAGGGCGCATTCTCCGGCGTGGCGCCGGGCACGTAGCGGCGCAGATACTGCCAGAGAACGTCCTTGTCCTCGGTGTTGGCGACGCCGGCGAGGTTCAGCAGCATGCCGAAGGTGACGCCCGCCGCCGAGTTGGCCGGAGCCTCACCGTCGTGAATGTGCCAGGCCGGATTCTCCAGCGCGCGCGCCGGCTCTTCCTTGGGCAGCTTCTCGACCAGCGAGAGATAGTCGTCGATGGCGCGCGGGATCACGTCGAAGTGCAGGCGCTTCGCGCGCCGCGGCTGCTGGTGCATGTAGAGCGCCAGCGATTCGGGCGAGGCGTAGCGCAGCCACTCCTCGACCGAGAGGCCATTGCCCTTCGACTTGGAGATCTTCTTTCCCTCCTCGTCGAGGAAGAGCTCGTAGTTGAACCCCTCCGGCGGCTTGCCGCCCAGGATGCGCACGATCTTGGCGGAGAGTTCGGCCGAGGGGATCAGGTCCTTGCCGTACATCTCGTAGTCGACGTCGAGCGCGAACCAGCGGCCGGCCCAGTCCGCC
>Ga0209066_10001117_pt1 | contig 36399 bp, 37 predicted proteins | sample All_14_2_FD_187198 | JGI IMG/M metagenome (GOLD analysis project Ga0209066, IMG submission 187198) | Freshwater microbial communities in response to fracking from Pennsylvania, USA - Allegheny Zone_MetaG_DW_15 (SPAdes) (version 2) ... | reverse complement strand
AGCAGGCTGGCCGACCTTCTGAAACCGTACGAGACGTCTCGTACGATTTGGGTATGGAGCCGGGACGAGACATGCCGCCCCGGGTGCATTCCTGCCACGGAGCCCAGTCGCCTCTCTTGACAGCGACGCCGCGCGGTCCAAGCTGTAAGGGTAACAACCGGCGTGCGCCTTGCTCCACGGAATTTGGCCATGGGGCGGGGGTGTCGGGTAAAGGCGGGGTTTTCCCATTTCAGGAGCATGGGGTTCATGGCCGTGCGCAGCGTGAAGGCGGTTCGTCACGACCCGCTGGAACTGCTCTACAACAAGGAAATCCTGGCCCTGGCCGAAGCGCCGGGCCTGGACGGGCGGCTGGAAGGTGCGCAGGCGACGGTGCAGCGCACCTCCCCCCTCTGCGGCAGCCGGATCGAGCTGGACCTTGATCTGGACGCGGCGGGCCGTGTCGCACGCTATGGCCAGACCGTGAAGGCCTGCACGCTGGGCAAGGCGTCGGCCGCCATACTGGCGCGCCATGTGCTGGGCACATCCGTGGCGGAGCTGCGGGCCATGCGCGATATCGTGCGCGCCATGCTGAAGGAGGGAGCCGAGCCGCCGCCCGATGCCTGGCCGGAGCTGCGCGTGCTGGCCCCGGCCAAGGAGTTCAAATCCCGCCACGGCTCCATCCTGCTGGCCTTCGAGGCGGTGACGGACGCCATCGACCGGATCGAGGCCGGCCGCGCGGCCTGATGATGGAACAGGTGATCAAGGGGCGGGCTGTGTCATGCGCGCATCCCATCCCAGCATCGCCAGTTTGGCGACCTCTTCCAGTTCCGCCGGGGAACTGTTCGGATTGCCCGAACCACTTCTGTCGGGGCTGGTTCGCCACCAGCCAGCCCCGGCCCCGTCCCTTGACGCTACACCGTGGGGATGGTTCCCCCGTCGATCACATAGTCCGCGCCGTGAATGGCGGAGGCGCGGGGGGAGGCCAGAAAGGCGACCAGCTCCGCCACCTCCTGCGGCCAGGCCGGCCGGCCCAGCGGAATGCCGCCCAGCGCGTCCATGATACCCTGGCGGGCCGTATCCTCATCCACCCCGTCGCTCGCCGCGTGGCGCTGCACCATGCGGTCGGCGGCGGAGGTCCGGATCCAGCCGGGGGAGACCGTGTTGACGCGGATGCCCTTTGGCCCCAGCTCCTTCGACAGGCTTTTGCTATAGCTCGCCAGCGCGGCTTTGGCGGCGGCATAGGGGATGGTCGATTCGTGCAGGGGCAGCCTGCGCTGGATGGAGGCGACATGGATGACCACCCCCGTACCCCGTTCGATCATGCCGGGAACCAGCATGCGGTCCAGGCGCACGGCGGGCAGCAGGTTCAGGTTCAGCTCCGCCTGCCAATGCTCCTCCGTGGCGGCCTGGAACCCGCCGCCGGGGGTGGAGGAGCCGCCCAGGCAATGCACCACGATATCGGGCGCACCAAAGCGGTCGGCGAAAGCCCGGGCGACCGTCTCTGCACCATCCTGGCGGGACAAATCCGCCTGGATAAAGAACGCCTTCGCCAGATCCTCCTCCGGCTCACCGCGGGCGGAGGTTACTACCTCTGCGCCACCCGCCTGGAAGCGGCGCAGGATGGCAAGGCCGGCCCCTTTGGTGCCGCCGGTAACCAGGACGCGGCGGCCGGCGAATTCCATGGCATCGGCGGGCAGTGCTGCGGGGGCGTTCATCATGCGATCTCCAGCCGGGTGATCCGGTCATCCTGCAGGGTGAAGGAAAAGTCCAGCGTGATGGGGCTGCCGGGGAAGTTGCCGGATATGCGGGCGGACACGGTCGTGATCGGTTCGGTGACGGTAGCGGACAGGATTTCGGCCATATCGCGATAGCGGCGATGGGTATCTTGCATCCAGGCGCCGATCGCCTCGCGGCCCTGATGGCTGTGGGACTCGTCGGCCACCACGGCATCGGGCGCGAATCCCGACAGCGCGGTTTCAAAATCCCCGATATTCTTGCCCGCGAAATACTGGGTGATGGATGATGGCAATGGGTGCGTCATGGTCCGCCTCTTGCGTCAGGGTTGCTGCTCCCGGAAGCTGGCGATAGACTGTGAAAATGACAAGAACGCACGAAAAAGTAGGGTACTTACCCGAAGGTGAGTATCACTTCGAAACGCCCACCCAGGCAGCCCTTGGGGTGGAGGATGCGCTGCGCCTGCTGGAAGGGCGCTGGAAGCTGGTCATCCTGTTTCATCTGTTCGGGGGCAAGGTGCTGCGCTTTTCCGAGTTGGAGCGGGCAATTCCCGGCATCTCGCAGAAAATGCTGATCCAGCAGCTGCGCCAGATGGAAGCCTGCGGCATCGTCCGGCGCATTGTCTATCATCAGGTTCCGCCCAAGGTGGAATATGGGCTGACGGATTGGGGCCAGTCGCTATGCCCGGCGCTGGACGCCATGCTGCGTTGGGCGGCGTGTCGCCCAATTAAGGCCGTGGAAGACTGACAGGAAATTTGGCGTCCCGTAGGGGAGTCGAACCCCTGTTACCGCCGTGAGAGGGCGGTGTCCTAGGCCTCTAGACGAACGGGACGAGGCTGGCACTTGATGCCGGTAGTTACGCATTCAGGCACTTGGCGTCCCGTACGGGATTCGAACCCGTGTTGCCGCCGTGAAAGGGCGGCGTCCTAGGCCTCTAGACGAACGGGACGTTCAGTGCTGCCCGCCTTGTGAGGCGGTGCCGTGCGAGGCGGATCGCTTCTTAATGAACCCCCGCTGTCGGGTCAACCACATTCGTATGAAAAAGATCAGGAAATCGGTTTGGCATGTCCCTTGCGTCGTGAAGTCCCGGATTACTGCGCCGTCGATTTCCCGATGGCGCTGGAACGGTTGGGGCACATTCGCCATGACGCATTGGTTCATGTTTTCATCGGGCGTGCAGGCGCTGAAAGGCTATAGCCAGCAGATCGGCACGATCTCGGACAACATCGCCAACTCCACCACGGTCGGGTACAAGACGGTGGAAACGCGGTTTTCCGAGCTGCTTTCGGCAACCAAGACCCAGAATCCCTCGGGCTATTCGACGTTCAGCGGCATGCGGGCGCAGACTTTCCAGTTCCTGGACCGCGACGGGCTGATCAGCAATTCCAACAACCAGCTGCATGCGGCGCTGCTGGGGCGCGGCTTCTTCATCACCGAGAATTCGGCGGGTGAGTACGAGTTGACCGATGCCGGCAATTTCGAAAAGAAATTCGTCAGCGTGGGGGGCGAGGAACAGACCTTTCTTGCCGACCTGAAGGGCAATTATGTCCTGGGCTGGCCGGCGGACGCAGCCGGTGTGGTAACTCCGGGAACGGATCTGTCCAGCCTGGAGCCGATCCGAATCGATCCGGGATCCATCCAGAATGCGGCCCGCGCGACCACGACCATGCAGGTGATCGCCAATCTGGATAATCAGACCGCGACGGGCGAGACCTATACCATCTCCACCCAGATCTATGACGGCACCGGCACGGCCGATGGCGTGCTGGACCAACGCGACATCAGCTATGTCTTCACCAAGGGCGACAATCCCAACGAATGGACCCTGGAGGTGCAGGCGGAGGCCGGCGGGACCGTGACGGCGCCCGCTACGCCCTTGGCGGTGACCTTCGATGCCGATGGCAATCTGCTGACGCCCACCAATCTGACGGTCGCGGTGAGCTGGACTTCCCCGGCGGCGACCAGTTCCATCGCTACGAATTTTCTGGGGCTGAACCAGTATGATTCGCCCAGCGTGGTGCAGACGCTGGACTATGACGGTAACAGCCAGGGCGAATTTGTCGATGTCACCTATAGCGAGAATGGCGACGTCATCGCCCGGTTCAACAATGAAACGCAGAAGGTGATCGCGCGGATCGCGGCGGCCAATGTTCCCAGTGCCTTCAACCTGCAGGCGGTCGGCGACACGCATTGGAAGGCGACGGGCGCGTCCGGCGATATCCAGCTGTTCGACATCGCCACGACGGACCAGTTCCGGCTGATCCCGAACGCCCTGGAGCAATCCGCGACGGATATCGCCGACGAGTTCGGCAAGCTGATCATGGCGCAGTCGGCCTATAACTCCGCCGCCACCGCGGTGCGCACGGTCGATGAGATGACCCAGACCGTGGTGCGCCTGCGCTCCTGATTGCTGTGCCTGGCCGGACCCGATTGTCCGGTTGCGCCCGGCCCCGCCGCGACGCACAGTCGCGTCTGTTGGACAGGGCAGGGGAGCGCTCCATGGGCTGGTCGGAGATTTTGGCATTCGCGCTGGCGACGTTCCTGCTGGTCGCCTCGCCGGGACCGAACGGCATCCTCATCGCGCGCACCGTGCCCACCTCCGGCCCGCAGGCGGGCTTTGCCAATATCGCAGGCTTCTTCACCGCCTTTTTCGTGCATGGCGCGCTGTCGGTGCTGGGCATCTCCATCCTGTTGATGCAGTCGGCCACGGCCTTCGCCATCGTGAAATATTGCGGCGTGGCCTATCTGTGCTGGATCGGGATCAAATCGCTGCATGCCGCCTGGAAAGGCGATGTGCTGGCCCGGACAGTGGCGCCCGCGCGGCGGCGCAGGACGCTGGTGAAGGCCTATCTGGAAGGCTTCCTGACCAATGGGCTGAACCCGAAAGTGTCGATGTTCTATCTGGCGGTGTTTCCGAACTTCCTGCCGCTGGACGAGCACCGCGTGAGCTCGGCCTTTCTGCTGGTTCTGCTACATGCGATGATCAATGTGGTCTGGTTCAGCATGATCATCCTGCTGTTCGCCAGGGTGACCAGGGCGACGCGCAATGGCCGCTTCCAGCGTTGGCTGAAAGCGGCCACGGGGCTTGTCTTCATCGGCTTCGGGCTGAAGCTTGCGACGCTAAGACCTTCGGTCTGACTGGTATCAGCCGCCCAGGCAGGAGGTGAAGGACGCCGCCATCTTCCGCAACAGGGCGCCATAGAGGTCCGGCCCGACGGCCAGATCGGCGCCCAGCGGGTCCAGCGTTCCGGTGCGCGCCTTGGTCCCTTCCGTCACGACGGAGATTACGCGCGGTTCGAATTGCGGCTCGGCGAAGACACAGACAGCACCGGCTTCCTGGATCTTGGCCCGGATTTCCGTCAGGCGCCGGGCGCCGGGTGCCGTTTCCGGGCTGACGGTGATGGAGCCGGCCGCCGTCAGGCCGAAGCGTTCCTCGAAATACTGATAGGCATCGTGGAACACGATGAAAGGCTTGCCGGCGACGGGGACAAGTGCCGCCTTCAACTCCGCCTCCAATGCTTTCAGGCCCGCGACCTGCCTTTCAGCATTGGCCTGATAGGTGGCGGCATTGGCCGGGTCCAGCTCCGCCAGCGCCTTGGCGATGGCACCGGTCCAGATGATCGCATTGTTCGGGTCGAGCCAGAAATGCGCGTTCACCTCTTCCCCATGCTCATGCTCATGCTCATGCTCATGCTCGTGCTCGTGATCGTGCCCTTCGGCATGCTCCTTGGTGGGATCATGGTCATGCTCGTCGCCGTGTGCATGCTCTTCGCCATGGCTGTGGGCTTCGAAGGCGCCGCCTTCGCGCTGTTCCAGCCTGGTGATGCCCTCCACATCCGACAGGGTCAGCACGCGGGCTTTGCCGCCCAGATGCTCCAGCGGTTCTTCCAGGAAGACTTCCAGCTCATGACCGACCCAGACCACCAGCCGGGCGTTCTGCAGGGCGCGGGCCTGGGAAGGCTTCAGCGCATAGCTGTGCGGGGAGCCGGCCCCTTCCACGATCAGGCCCGCCTTGCCCGTATTGCCCATCACCCCGGCCAACAGCGATTGAACCGGCTTGATGGACGCGACGGCTTCCAATGCCAGGGCCTGGGCGGGTAGGGTGAAAGCACAGGCAGTCGCAAGCAGGGCGAGGCGGAAACGCAGGGCAGACATGGCAGTCTCCTGGACAGGCTGGGGGATTTGGCAGTAGACGTAATGATGTAACGTCACTTGAGACGATATAACGTCACATCTCCTGGAGTGCAAGCGCGTTGGCCATGGCGGCGAACACGGCGGGCGATCCGTCGGATAGTCTGGTAGCGGCCCGCGACCTGGGCGTGCGGGTCGGGGGTTTCTGGCGCGTGCGCCATGTCGATCTGACCCTGCGCCGGGGCGAGATCGTAACCCTGATCGGTCCCAATGGCGGGGGGAAGTCCACCACCGCCAAGGCGGTGATCGGCGTGCTCGCGGCCGATGAGGGGGAGGTGGTGCGCCGCCCCGGCCTGCGGATCGGCTATGTGCCACAATCGCTGCGCATCGACTGGAGCCTGCCTTTGACGGTGCGCCGGCTGATGACCATGACCGCGCGCCATTCCGAAGCCGCCATCCGCGCGGCGCTGGAGGAGGTGGGGGCCGATCACCTGATCGCCCGCCCGGTGGCCGGCCTGTCGGGCGGGGAGTTCCAGAGGGTCCTGTTGGCCCGGGCCATGATCGCCGCGCCCGATCTGCTGGTGCTGGACGAGCCGGTGCAGGGCGTGGACTATGCCGGGGAAATCGCCTTGTACGAGGCGATAGCCGGCATGCGCCAGCGCCATGGCTGCGCCATTCTGATGATCAGCCATGATCTGCATATCGTGATGGCGCAGACCGATACGGTGGTCTGCCTGGACGGGCATGTCTGCTGTTCCGGTGCGCCGCGCGCGGTCAGCGAAAGCCCGCAATATCGCAGCCTGTTCGGCGAGCGTGGCGCGCGGGCCTTCGGCCTGTATACCCATCATCACGACCATGCGCATCTGCCCGATGGCCGGGTGGTGCCGGTGGAGCCGGGGACGGGACCCGCGGATCATCCCGGCCATGATCATGGGCCGGAGGGGCATCACCATCATGGATGATTTCTTCCTGCGCGCCATTCTGGCCGGGATCGGCGTGGCGCTGGTCGCCGGGCCGATGGGATGTGTCGTGATCTGGCGGCGCATGGCCTATTTCGGCGATGCCATGGCGCATTCCGCCCTGTTGGGCGTGGCGCTGGCCTTTGCCTTTGCGATCAATCTGATGCTGGGCGTCTTCCTGGTGGTGCTGGCCTGCGCGCTGGGGCTGGTGCTGCTGCAGCGGCGTGAAGGCCTGTCGGCCGATGCGGTGCTGGGCATCCTCAGCCATGGCACGCTGGCGGTCGGGCTGGTCATCGTCTCCTTCCTGGATTGGGTGCGCATCGATCTGATGGCCTATCTGTTCGGGGATATCCTGGCCGTTTCACGCTTCGATCTGATCATGGTCTGGGGCGGCGGCGCGGCGGTGCTGGGGGCGCTTGCCCTGATCTGGCGGCCGCTGCTGGCGGGCACGGTCAGCCCGGAGATCGCGGCGGCGGAAGGGATGAATCCCGAGCGTGCAAGGCTGGCCTATATGCTGCTGCTGGCGGCGGCCATCGCCATCGCCATGAAGATGGTGGGCGTATTGCTGATCACCGCGCTCCTGGTCATTCCGCCGGCCACCGCCCGGCGCGTCGCCTCCGGCCCGGAAAGCATGGCGCTCTGGGCCTCCCTGCTTGGTGCCCTGGCGGTGCTGGGCGGGCTGTTCGCCTCGCTGGAATTCGATACCCCGTCCGGCCCGTCGATCGTGGTAGCCTCGCTGGTGATCTTTGTGGCAAGTCTGGCCCTGGCTGGCAGGCGGCGGCGACCGGATGGAGGAGTGGCATGAGCGAGACCCTGACCCGCAACCAGGAGCTGGTGCTGGCGCGGCTGCGCGGCCGTCCGGCGGCACAATCCGCCTATGAGCTGCTGGATGGCCTGCGGGAGGAGGGGCTGCGTGCCCCCACCCAGATCTATCGGGCTCTCGAAGCCCTGGTCATGCGTGGCATGGTGCATCGGGTCGAATCGCTGAATGCCTATGTCGCCTGCTGTCAGCATGACCATGATCATGGGCATGAAGCCCATGGCCCGTCCGGCATCGTGCTGGCTATTTGCAGCGAATGCGGCGCGGTGGCCGAGTTCGATCCGGGCGAGGCGGTCGGCAGGCTTCTCGATCAGGCGCAGGCCACCGGCTTTCGCACCACGGCCCTGACGGTGGAGTTGAAGGGCCTGTGCGCCGCATGTCAGCTATGACGCTTGGGCGTCTTGTCTTGGGGCGTGAAACCGGATAAGGGCTGGCCATGACAGACAGCATCCTCATCATCGATTTCGGCAGCCAGGTGACCCAGTTGATAGCGCGGCGCATCCGCGAAGTCGGGGTCTATTGCGAGATACATCCGTTCAACAAGGCCGATGAGGCTTTTCGGGCGATGCAGCCGAAAGGCGTGGTGTTTTCCGGCGGTCCGGCCTCGGTCACGACGGAGGGCAGCCCGCGCGCGCCCCAGGCCGTGTTCGAATCCGGCGTGCCGATCCTGGCCATCTGTTATGGGCAGCAGACCATGTGCCTGCAGCTGGGCGGCGCCGTCGAAGGGGGCCATGCCGCCGAATTCGGCCGCGCGGATGTGGAAGTCCTGAAGGACAGCCCGCTGTTCGACGGGCTGTGGCAGGTCGGCGGGCGCTATCCCGTCTGGATGAGCCATGGTGACCGTGTCACCCGCCTGCCTGAAGGGTTCCAGGTCGTGGCGACGTCGGAAAATGCGCCCTTCGCCATCGCGGTGGATGAGGCGCGGCGGTACTATACTACCATGTTTCACCCGGAAGTGGTGCATACGCCCGATGGGGCGAAGTTGCTGTCGAATTTCGTGCATCACATCGTCGGGCTGAAATCCGACTGGACCATGTCGGCCTATCGGGCCGAGATGATCCGCAAGATCCGCGCCCAGGTCGGTGACGGTCAGGTGATCTGCGGCCTGTCGGGCGGGGTGGATTCCTCGGTGGCCGCCGTGCTGATCCATGAAGCGATCGGCGAGCAGCTGACCTGCATCTTCGTCGATCATGGCCTGTTGCGCCTGAATGAGGGTGCGGAGGTGGTGCGCCTGTTCCGCGACCATTACAATATTCCCCTGGTGCATCGCGATGCCTCGGAGCTGTTCCTGAGCGCGCTGGCGGGCGTGGATGATCCGGAACGCAAGCGCAAGATCATCGGCGGGCTGTTCATCGATGTGTTCGAGGAGGAGGCGCGCAGGCTGGGCGGCGCGCAGTTCCTGGCCCAGGGCACGCTCTATCCCGATGTGATCGAAAGCGTGTCCTTCACCGGCGGGCCATCGGTCACCATCAAGTCGCACCACAATGTGGGCGGCCTGCCCGACCGGATGAACATGCAGCTGGTGGAACCGCTGCGCGAATTGTTCAAGGACGAGGTGCGCGCGCTTGGTCGCGAGCTTGGCATGCCGGAAGTGCTGATCGGACGGCATCCTTTCCCGGGGCCGGGGCTTGCCATCCGCATTCCGGGCGGCGTCACCCAGGAAAAGGCCGACATCCTGCGCAAGGCCGATGCGATCTATATCGAGGAAATCCGCAAGGCGGGCCTCTATGATGTGATCTGGCAGGCCTTCGCGGTGCTGCTGCCGGTACGCACCGTGGGCGTGATGGGCGATGCGCGTACCTATGACTATGTCTGTGCCCTGCGCGCGGTGACTTCCACCGACGGCATGACGGCCGACAGCTATCCCTTCGAGCATGCCTTCATCGCCCGCGTCGCCACCCGAATCATCAACGAGGTGCGCGGCATCAACCGCGTGGTCTATGACGTGACGTCGAAACCGCCGGGGACGATTGAGTGGGAGTGAGGGGGTATACCGTGGAGGGCTCGGGAGGGAAATAGCTAGGAAAATTGAGGGTTATGGGATCGTTCGGCTACAATCCACGGTGCGCTGTCAATCGAGCCTCCTCTTTTTTCTAACCTCTTGATTTCTCCGGGGATGTCTCCTGAGCTGCCCAAACGCTCAAGGAGCAGCACAAAAAAATTGCCGGTGGTTCTGACGGTAGTTTTTTGCGGGCACACCGCGATTGACTGACGCGTCCAAGCTTGGCTGCGCCGATATGGACATGAAGTGAGCAGACCACTCTCGTCCAGCTTCGAAGACGGTTGTAGTGACGACCTCGGCGCCAACCGATAGAGTAGGAGCCCAGCAGCATGAATTTCTCGGCGTCGGATCAGCAAATGCCCCATCAAGCCTCGCCCGCGACCACGCTTTATCGCGGATCTTCCAAGCACAAGAACAGGCCGGTCAACGAGCAGAAGGGCACACTCTGTCCCGAATGGACCCATCGAACCCCTGCCGGGAGCTTTGCGACTGATCCACATGCTCATGACTGGGCAGCCACGAGAGCAGCGGAACTATTCGCGAAGGCCATAGTGGATGAGGCCAGCGGCCGGCGCTATGCAACGGCCGAGGGTATTGCCTTCGAGGCCAAGCCGACTGCCGACGGTACTTGGCACGGCTTCCCGATTCCCTGGGAAAGTGTACCTGTCGCCATCAAGAATGACTGGCTGCGCAGCGGAGCTGTCAACAAGCGCCAGACAAAACAATATTTCCGCTTTGACAAGAATGATATCCATTGGGCCATGAGAACGGATGATCGATGACCGAATTTATTCGCTTTGGTGACCCGTCGCGGTTCGAAATCGCGATGCGTTGGGCCTCGGACTACGAGCCGCGCGAGCGGCGGCCAGCACATGGTGGTTGGTCGACGGGCGAACTACGCATCACGGTTAGGAACCTTGTGCTGACCCGCCATGAGTTCACTGGCAACGATCACGACGCAGTTCGCTGGTACCTGTTACCTTTTTTTGAGTGGTTGGCGACGAACTGGGTGTCATTGCTGCATGAGGAACGCTTTGCCTGGCGGGATAATCACGCTGTTCCGGCAGCAACGGCCGTGTTTATGGCGCTGCGCCGACTGATCGATGCGCATTCCGAGTTGGAACAGGAAGAGTACGCGGCCGTGCAGGGGTGGTGGGCGCGCCACGCTCTGCGTGCAGCGGATTCGAGCGCACTTTTTCCAGATTTAGTCATCCGCCGCCTAGTGAACGACGTCGAGATATCTTGGACCGCCCGGCAGCCAAGCTATGCCCCGGATGGATATCGATTCATGGTGGCGCCGGGAGCGGCGACGTTACCAATCTTCGAGGTTGCTGGCCCCTTATGGGAGGCCCTTGCCTGGTCAGTGAGCACACCACCGGCTGGTCTTGATGCTGATGATCGTAAGTCGATCACCGAACTCGAACGAAAGATTGATCAACTCCAACACCTGCCGCTTGCGGCGCTTGAGCAGGCATATTTGCCCATCCAATTGTTCCGCAAAGTCGAGAAAGCGCGCGATGATATTGGCCTACCTGATCGTAGCATTCGTGCGACGGCACTGCCGGCTATTACGCAGCTCGACGACGCCGTCCTGATGTTCGGGGGTGTCAGCCCCAACATCGGCACGCAGGACACTCACGCTTTGCTCAACTTGCTGGCAAGCCAGGTCGGTGGCCAAGATTCGCCCGAATTGGCCGATCTCGTCGATACGACCATTGGCGCACCGCTGACAGCCCCCTTCGAGGAAGGTTATGACCTAGCCGAAGAGCTTCTCGACGATTTGGAATTAGCTTATGGAACGACCGTCATCGATATGCGCGCCCTCGTGTCCCAGTTGGGCATTAGCGTGATCGAGCAATACTTCCACACGTCAACGATACGCGGCGTTGCCATTGCCGGAGGCGAGTATCGTCCAGGGATCATCGTGAACTTGACCAGCGCCTACAATACCGAGGAGCCTGGACGGCGCTTCACCCTGGCGCATGAACTATTTCATATCCTTTATGATCGCGAACGAGCCAGGCGCATTACGCATTCGAGTGGGCCTTGGGCACCTCCGGGCATTGAAAAGCGTGCGAATGCTTTTGCGGCTATGCTGCTGATGCCACGCCATCTGGTCCAGCACTTCTTGCCGCACGACGACCTCAATCGCGACAGCCTATTTGAGATGGCGACAGCGATGGAAGTTGGCGCGAGGGCCTTGCTTGAGCATCTTTTCAACATCGGCGTCATCGACGAATTCAAACGCGACGAACTCCGAGCAGCGCTGGAGGCCGCGGTCTGACAGAACCTGTGCGCGGCTCCGTTCTTGACGGCAGGCACCACGACGACCGGGAGCGTTTTGTCGACGCACGGGTCACGCTAAGAAGGCGCTGATGGTGGCTTTCTGATCGCGGTGCCGCCAGTCGCGCAAGGTCGATTTCGAAAAATCGACCGATTGATAGCGATAGTCTATGAAACCGGACGGAAAAATTTTTTGGCCAATTTGTCCCGCGATTTCAAGTGCCTGACTTTTCGACGGTGTTGTCGCCGGAAAATTGCCGTCACGTAGAGAAAATTTTCGCTCTTTTTCAGTGACTTGTATGCTTTAAAGGCAATCGAGTGGGAGTGAGGCTGGCCTAAACAATTGGCCCTGACGAAGCGGTGCCCTTCGTATTCGAATGGTATCGTCGGATACCGCTTTGCCTCAACGATCTTGCCCCACGTATTTCGTCATCTCCCGCCCGTCTGTCGCCAGCCGCTTTTCGGCCGTTTGCCAATCCAGCGGCAAATCACCTGCCGCCAGGACGAAGGTTGCAAATCGTCCGCGCTGTACCATGCGGTGGACATCGTTCGCGGCGGCGACATGCGCTTCGGAAGCGAGGAATTTGCGCAGCGAATCCCGGTCCTTCCAGACAGTCATCGTCCATGATCTGCTGCCAAAAATCTCGGTGCGCTTCGAAGAGGCAATGAGCCCTTCCTGCGTTTCCAGCGACGCATCGATTTTTCGGATATAGGACCAGAACTTCGCCCTTGCCTGATTGTCGTTTCGAGTTTCGGCTTCCGTAAGCGAGACGACGACTTCGGTTATTCCTTGTGCTTCCAGATCTTGGCCGGATGTGTAGCCAGGACCCGATAGGGGGCTGGAGAAGGTGCAGGCGCCAAGGAAGGGAATCAGGATCAGTCCAAACAGGCGAGGCATTTCCTTCTCCATGGTCTGGGTTGGGTTCAGCCAGGTAGGCTGGCTACTCAGGGCCCCGCCTTCCCGGTGAAGGCCCCGCCCCAGTCGCGCAGGGCCGTCAGGACCGGGGTCAGCGCTTGTCCCTTCTCGGTCAATACATACTCGTAGCGTGGCGGGTGCTCGCTATAGAGCCGCTTGAATATGATGCCTTCCGTCTCCAACCGCTTCAGACGACCAGACAGGATATTCGGTGCCATGCCGGTTCGAGCATGGTTGAAGTCCTGAAACCGGCGCGGCCCGTCAACCATCAGATCGCGCAGAATCATCAGGCACCACTTGTCGCCAATGGCGTCTATGGCACGGAAGGCAGGGCATCGTTTGTCGTATGGCAAGCTCATGGCCACTGAGATGGACAGTAAAAATCAAAAAACAAGTAGATATCAAAAAAATAGTGTATATTGAGCTGCGTCCAATAGGCGGGTGCTGTCCGGGCTGAAATCCGGGAGATGCCACCCGACCATCTCCGCGATATCCCGCGCGGTAGGTGAACGGGCGGGAAAGAGGGTCATGATGCTGCCGACGACTACCATTTATCTCGCTCTGTTGACCCTCCTCTTCCTATGGCTGTCAGTGAACGTCATCCTGACGCGGCGTAGCGCGCGGGTAAACCTGGGCACCGGCGGGAACACGCTGTTGGAGCGGCGCATTCGGGCGCATGGCAATTGTGCCGAATATCTGCCAACCGGCATCCTGATCCTGGCCGTTGTGGAAGGTTTGCAGGCGCCGACGCTTGTGGTGCATGTCCTGGGCGGAATGCTGCTTGCCGGGCGCATGCTGCACGCAGCTGCCCTTACCCGGATCAAGCCCCAACCGGCCATGCGTGTTGTCGGCATGGTGCTGACATTGGCTTCCTTGGGAAGCGGCGCATTGCTGGCGCTGTGGAGTGTTATCGCCTTTGGGTAAGAAACCGGGTGGTCCGCATGGATAGTGACCAGCCTGTGTAGGAACCGCGTTGGCCGTTTTATAGAAAGCATCCGACCAGCCGGTCAGATGGTTGGTGCGTCGAGGGAGGACGCCCTTAGCGCGGCGAGATCGGGATTGCTGCCGAAGATGCCCCAATTGGCCTCCGCGATCTCCTGGATCACGATATGAATGGGGATGCGCTCGGCGATGCCGAGATTCCGGCCCATGATCTCGGTGACCCCGGGGATCAGCCGTTTCCTGGCCGGAGCATCGAGGCCGCCTTCTATCACGAAAATCTGCACGCTGATGATCGGAAAGGTCGCCGGTGCAGCGCCCATGAACAGCGCGTCGCCGTCATAGGTGTTGAAAAAGGTCCAGACCGTGCTTTTGACGAAAGGCGATTTCGGCAGTTTCTCGCAGTCCAGCGCGAAGTCGGTCAGCTCCGCCGCGATTGCCTGCCGGGCCGATATGTCGAGGGCCTTGGCCGGGGCGTGGATGATGATCTTGGGCATGGTCGCAGCTCCGCTGGAATGGGGAGAGGCCGCCGCGTCAGGCGCGACTGGGCGGCGGCCTCCATTCCGATCCGGGCTGGAATGGGGACATGCCCGGACCGCTTCGTCGAGGGTCAGATGTTCTGGCCGCCCGACACTTCGATGCGCTGCGCGGTGATCCAGCGATTGTCCGGGCCGAGGAGGCTGGCTACCGCCGGGCCGATATCCTCGGGCAGGCCGACGCGGCCAAGCGCGGTGATCGCGGCGAACGCCTCGTTATAGGCCGGCGTGTCTCGGACGGCGCCGCCCAGGAAGTCCGTCTCGATCGCGCCCGGCGCGATGGTGTTGGCGGTGATGCCCCGGCTGCCGAATTCCTTCGCCATGTAGATCGTCAGAATCTCCACCGCGCCCTTGGCCGCCGAATAGGCCGAGAAACCCGGATAGGATACGCGCGTCAGGCCCGAGGAGAAGTTCACGATGCGCCCGCCATCGGCCAGCAGCGGGAACAGCGTCTTGGTCAGGAAGAACACGCCCTTGACATGGACATTGAACAGCAGGTCGAACTGGGCTTCGCTGGTCTCGGTGATGCCCGCCATCTCGCCATGGCCCGCATTGTTGACCAGATGGTCGAACGTATCGTGGCCCCAGGATTGCAGCGTCGCACGGACCTTGTCGGCGAACCCGGCAAAGGCCCGGATGTCGGCGACGTCAAGCTGGATGGCGACCGCCCTGCGGCCGAGCGCCTCGATCTCGGCTGCGACCTCACGGGCCTGGTCGGCGCCGTTGCGATAGGTGAGGATCACGTCGCCGCCGTGGCGGGCGATGCTGATGGCGGTGTTGCGGCCGAGACCGCGGTTGGCGCCGGTAACGATGGAAATGGTGGTCATGGCAAGCTCCTGGACTGGTGGTGGTTGGGGTAGGCGCACTATGCGCGTCCGAGCCGGAGCCATGTTGCCGGTTCCTCGACCATTCTTGCCTATTCCTACGATGATGGGCCTGCGCGATGTGCCGGATGCTGCCGGCCGGTCCTTGCGGGCTTGCCCATCCCTGCGATGCTTTTGCCTATTGCTCTGCCGGTATTGCCTGCCGGAGGGGCGGGAGTTACTCTCGGCGCATGACACACGCATTGCTTGAGACTGCCAGGCGTTATGCGGAGGCACATGCGAATGCCGACGGTGTCGCCGCTACGCCATTTTCAGGCGTGTCCGTGATCCGGCAGACGTCTCCCAGCGCCCTGCAATATGCGGTGTCAAAGCCGCTTGTCGCGCTGGTGCTGCAAGGCGCCAAGCGGGTGACGATGGGAAGCGAGACGTTTGACTTTGGCGCGGGCGAGTCGCTTCTGATCACGGCGGATGTGCCGACCGTGAGCCAGATTACGCGGGCGACCGTCACGGCACCCTATCTCTCGCTGGTGTTCGATCTGGATTGCGCGGTGATCGAAAGCCTGGTGGTGGATATGGGACCGACCCCCTTCCTCGCCGGCACTCCGGTTCGGGTGGACCCGACCGAGGCGGAAGTCGCCGATGCTGCCCTGCGCCTTCTGCGCCTCCTCGACCGGCCCGCATCCGTGCCGATCCTGCGGAAGCAGCTTATCCGCGAGCTGCATTTCTGGCTGCTGTTCGGCCGCCATGGCGGGGCAATCCGCAATCTGGGCGTTCCGGAAAGCCATGTTCAGCGCGTGGGTCGGGCCGTCGCGCTTATCCGGGACAATCTGGCCAAGCCGCTCAGGGTGGAACAGCTGGCGGCGGCGGCCGGGATGAGCCAATCGTCGTTCCACGAGCATTTCCGCAGCGTGACATCGCTGTCGCCCTTGCAGTTTCAGAAGCAGCTGAGGCTGATAGAGGCGCGGCGGCTCATGCTCGCGGATGGTCAGATGATCAGCAATGCCGCCTATGCGGTGGGATATGAAAGCATCCCGCAATTCACCCGCGAATATGGCCGGATGTTCGGATTGCCCCCGGCGCGCGACATGAAGGCTGCCAGGATGCGCCTGCAGACGGCGGCGTGAGGGCACTACATGGAAGCGGCGGATGGGCAGTGGACTTGTCCTTGAGACGTGGAGCGCGCCAACTGAGGACCCAGGAGATGTTCTGTGGGACATGAAAACAGGCCGACGCGTAGTTTCGGCGCTGGTTCGCGCCTGCGCTTCGATGTCGTTGAATGAGTATAGCGATGCTATAGACGCGACCCTATAGCGCTGCTATATTCCAGATATAGACACAAAGACGGCACTGATTGCGGCGGCCTTGACGCTGATCGAGGAGGAGGGCGAGGCGCGCTTCTCGACCCGGGCGGTCTGTGACCTCGCGAAGGTGACCGCGCCCACACTTTATCATCATTTCCAGAGCGCCGACGGTCTGCTGAGTTCGGCGATCACCGAGGCCTTCGAACAGTTTCTGGTATTGAAGAAAATGGCCGTCAAGTCGCCGGACCCTGTCGCGGCGCTGATCGAAGGCTGGGATAATTATGTCGGCTTCGCTGCGGCGCGCCCGCGCCTTTGCGCGGCGATGATGGCGCGTTTCCTCTCTGGCGCCGATCTGCCTGCTGCCCGGGAAGGGCAGGCGATGCTGCGTCAGCGCATCGCGCGGATCGAGGCTGCCGGCCGGCTGGCGATCACGCCCGAGGCGGCTGTTCAGCTCGTCTGGGCCTCGGTCAATGTGGCCGCGATGTTGCACCTGAGCGCCACGCTCCAGCCGGGCATCAATATGGGAACACCCGATCCCGCCACCGTCGCGCGCTTGCGCAATAGCGCCGTGCAGGTGATCTGCACATCGGTTGCACCGAAGTGCCCCACAGATCACCTCGCCGTCACCATGGAGGTGTCGCCCGATCCTTCGGTTAGATGTTCATAGTCCTTGAGGTCGAACGGGACGGCTTGCTCCCCGAAGTCAGGAAGGCTGTCCGGATCAATCTGGGCATCAGCGCCTTCGCTGTCGCCCGAGGGTTCCGCATCGGGTAGGTCCGCCTGGGCTGCGAGCTTCTGGTTTTGCAGCGCGTAATCGCGCAGCTCATGCTCGTAGCTCTTCAGGCCCGCCAACGGGTCGTCCCTGTTGGTGGCGAGCTCGCCCGCCAGGACATAGGCGCCGATCATTGCAACGGACGTACCCTGACCGGTCGCCAGCGAGACGGCGTAGCCCGCATCCCCGAGCAGTACCACCCGCCCGTGCGACCAACGGTCCATGCGTATCTGGTTGATGGAGTCAAAGTAGAAGTCCGGCGAGTCCTGCATGTGTTTGAGGATCTGCGGGAACACCCAGCCCAGTTGGGAGAGCCTGTCCGCCAGCAGTTGCTTCTGCCCGGCGACGTCGCGGTAATCGTAATCGAGTGGTTGGTCCGCCTTGAAGCCGAGATAGCATCTTGCGGGCTCATCCTTCGTCAGCGCGAGCAGGCCGCCGCCCGATTCGCCGTCCTGGCAGAACACCTGCCAGTGATCGAGGCCGAGGAAATTCGGGATCGCGCAGACGGCGATATAGGAGCCGAGATAGTGAATGAACCGCCCGTCGGGGCCGAAGGCCAGCCGCCGTGTATTCGACCGGACGCCATCGGCCCCGATGATCAGATCGAAGCGTCGAGGCGGTGCGTGGACGAAGGCCACATCGACGCCGCTTTCATCTTGGCTCAGTGACCTGATCGACTCTTCGAAGAGATACTCCACCCGGTCGCCGACGGCGTCGAACAGCACCTCGACCAGATGGTCGCGCAGGATCTCAATATCGGAGCTATCGAAGCGCGTACCCGTCAAGGTCCGCTCGGTGCTGCGGAAGATTTCCTTGCCCGCAGGATCGACGAGCGAAACGCCGGTCAGCTTGGTGCGGCGCTCGCGAATGCCGGCGAGGATGCCCATCCGCTCGGCGACCTCCAGGGCTGCGGCGCCGCGGACATCGAGCGCCTGGCCGCCGGGACGCAGATGGTGTGCCTGCTCGACCACCGTCACCCTGAACCCGTAACGAGACAGCCAGTAAGCGACGCTGAGCCCGGACACGCTGGCGCCGGAAACGAGTATGCTCGGATCGGTCTGTTTCATGATCAATTGTCCTTGGCTGGCGCGGAGCGGAGCCCCGACGCCAGGCCGGCTTCGTTGGACGATGTGCCGGCCGGACCACCCAGGGTCTCAGCTTTCCGAAGGACATAGCAAAATCACTGCGAGACCGTATTCCGCAAAGTGGACAAAATATTGGTATTTCTGGTCATTCGCTGCGCTCACGCCAGGACGGATGCGATCAGGCCGCGATGCGGCGTTCCGCGAGATAACGGGCCGGCGGCTTGCCCAGCGCCTTTCGGAACATGGTGACGAAGGCACTCGCGCCCTCATAGCCGAGATCGAGGGCGACGTTCTGGACAGAGACCCCCTGGTCGAGACGCTGGAGCGCGATGAGGATGTGGAGTTGTTGGCGCCAGCGGCCGAAGCTCAGGCCGGTCTCGCGCTTCAGTGCGCGGGTTAGGGTCCGGGGAGCGACGGCCATGCGCCGGCCCCACTCATCGATCGTCGCGCGGTCGGACGGATCGGCCATCATCGCGGCGGCGATCTTGCGCAGCTTCGCGTCGGCCGGCATCGGGAAGTTCAGATTCTCGATGGGTGCAACAGACAGTTGGTCAAGCAGCACCGTGGCCATCCGGCCGTCAGCGCCGTCGACCTCGTAGAGGACCGGCATCTGCGCAACGTGCAGCAGCATCCGTTCCAGTAACGGCGAAATCGACAGCGTGCAGCAGTGTCGCGGCAGCGTCGGCGCCGCCTCCGGTTCGACGAACAGGACATAGACCTCGACGTTTCCGGCGAAGGTCAGGCTGTGAGGAACCCTGTCGGGAATCCACACGGCACAGCGCGGCGGCACGATCCAGACGCCCTGGTCGGCTTCGCACCTGACGACGCCTCGCAAGGTCAGGACAAGCTCGGCTTTCCGATGCTGGTGCATCGCCAACTCCATGCCCTCCGTAACCAAATAGCCGCCAATGGCGACCACGGCGCGGGGCACGTCCTCGGGAGCGAATTCGACATCATTGCCGAGGTCGGGATCATTTTCATCGGCACGGTAAAACGGCATGGCGGGCGACAATCGATCTAAAAGAGGCTGACCAGATTAGGTAAGATCAGTTCAGGATTGTGAATTTCAACATGGGCGGCCCGTTTAAGCCAGTGGCTTCTCCGGCCGGGCCACTGCCGACACGCGCTACAACGGTTCGGCGGAGATTTTCACGTTCCGGTTCTAACCGATAACTGCCCTTGCCTTGTTCCTGCCCGGACGCGGCATTGGTTGCATTTCCCTGTCCTATAGAGGTTTCCACAAAGTCGGCGAATGCGCGGGCCTTGGCGCTGGCCAGCCGTCCCGTCGGGAAGACCGCCCACAGATCGACGGGCGGAAGCTCCCAGTCCTTCAATACGCGAACGACGGCACCGCTTGCAGCGCGGGCTCTGCCGGCACGGATGGGGTTCCTGCCCGCTCGAGATGGGCGGGTGTTGCGATGACGGATCGGCGTCCCTGCGCCAGCCACCTTGCCGCCGCCGTGGAATCGGAGCGTTGACCCATCCGAAGTGACACATCAATGCCTTCGGAAACGAGTTCGATGACACGGCCGTCGAGGACGATGTCGATCTCCAGTTCCGGATGCCGGGCGAGGAATAGCGGCAGCCGCGGCAAGACCAGAAGCCTGGCGAATGTGGTTGCGGCCGAGACGCGGGTCCGACCGGTCAGACCCGCGCCCGCGCCCCGCGCCTCCAGTTCCGTCCCGTCCGCCCCCTGGATCACCGGCCTGGCACGCTCGTAGACCGGGCAGACACTGCACGTCGATGGCGGGGCTTCGATCGGCAGGCTGGCACTATGACGCGGTATCAGGGCTGGGGGCGGCTTTGCCGACCCCGTCCCGCAGGGACCGGGCTTCGTGATATGCCGTTTCGATCAGCAGACGCAGCGCCCGGCCGTCCACATCCTGGTCCGGGCGCAGCTTGATATGGCGCATATGGCGTCCGGTCCCCTGAAGCAGCCGGGAGGGATCATCAAGGTCCGCCCCATTGAAGAAGCCGACATTGGCGTGCCCGGAAAATGCATCGACATAGCCGAAGGCGATGTCATCGACGCATGCCGTGGGTTGCCCGTCATGCAAGATTTCCTGCACATCCGGCCCGCAGGCGCGCATGCATTCGAACCAGGGTTCCACCAGCCACCGCATCGCTACGGGCTCCGCCGAAAACCAGGCGGAGACGGCGGGATGGTGCCTTGCACCACCGGGCAGACGGAAAGCGCGCATCATGCAGACAGGATTGCCCTATCCCTGCAGGATGTCCAGGGGGCATCCTGTCGGACTTGCCGCTCAGCCTGATCGGACGCGCGCTGCGGGCGCGAGCAGCTGCAGCCCCAATCCCAGCAGGGAAGCGATGGTTGCGGCGATGGCGAGCGCGCTCCAGGCCACGGCATAGGAATAGCTGGCGGTAAGCCAGCCGAAGCCCAGCGGACCTGCGACGGCCCCGGTAAACAGCCCGGCCTGCATGACGCCGGTGACCCGGCCGGCCCTGGGGCCGCTGGCGCGCACCACACCCAGCAGGGAAATGCCGGCCCATCCCCATCCCATGCCGAAGGACAGCAGGACCGCAAGCACATAGACCGGCGGCGGTCCCCCCAGCGCCAGCAGGATATAGGCAAGCGTGCCGCCGGCCAGACAGATCGCCACGCCCAGAAAGAGCGGCAGCGCGAAGCGGTCGGCGGCCAGCCCCAGCAGAAGGCGGATCGCGATGGAGGCCGCACTTCCGAGAGCGACGACAAAGCCTGCCTGCGCGGTATCGATCCCGGTGGAAACCCCATAGCCCAGGATGAAGGCCGCCATGGCATTCGCGCTGCCCGCGCCCAACCCCGCGAGCGCGCTTACCATCAACAGGAACCGCAGCGGCATGCCATCGCCTGCTGCCGGCACCGGCGCGGTCCGCCTGTTCGGTTCCCGGGGCAGGAAGATCAGCAAGGCACCCGCTGCCAGGGCGGCCAGCCCATAGCCCGCCCGCCAGCCCAGCGTCAGGCCGACGAATGGAACCGCGAACCCGCCGAGCAACGTTGCCAGCGGAATGGCGCTCTGCTTGAATCCGAAGGCCAGGCCCTGTCGTGTATGGGCGATATGCCGGGAAATCGCGACATTGATCGCGGGCTGGATGCAACCATTGGCGATGCCCGCCACCACCATGCAGCCATACATGACGGCAGTACCGCCGGACGATGCCAGCCCCAGAAGCGCGACCAGCACGGCCGCCAAGCTGAAGCGCGCAACCGCCCAGGGGGCCTGCCTGTCCGCCAGGGGGGCCAGCCCGGCCGATCCCGCCGCCGATGCGCCGAAGAAGACCGCGACGACCAGCCCCAGCCGCTCTGGTGGCAGGTGAATATCCTTGGCGATCAGGGGGTAGAGGCTGCCGGTCAGGAAGACCGGCAGCATGGCAACGGCCAGCGTCAGCAGGGAAAGCAGCAATGTGGCCCCGCCATGTGGCGGCGGGTTATCCGGCATCCGCGACCAATCTGGCAGCCTCGATCCCGGCAACCGCGCAGATTTCGTCATTGGCGGAGGTATCGCCGCTGATACCGATCGAGCCCAGAATGGCGCCATCCGCATCGCGGATGATGACCCCACCCTGTACCGGAACCATCCGCCCGCCGGACATATCGGACAGGGCGGCGAAGAATTGCGGAGTCTTTTCCGCCCTGCGGGCCAGTTCACGCCCGCCAAAGCCCATGCCCAGCACGCCCCAGGCCTTGCCCATGGCGATTTCCGGCCGAAGCAGGCTGGAATTGTCATCGCGCAGCAGCACCACCAGATGCCCGCCGGGGTCCAGAACGGCCACGGTCAGCGGCTTGAACTGCAATTCCTTGCCTTTGGCCAGCGCGGTACCGGCGATGGCCAGCGCGGTTTCGAGACGGATCGTCATGCTCCTGCAACTCCTTATTCCAACATGCCTGGTCTTCGACCGATCATGTATGGGTTTTGCTCAAGCCCCGCACGGGCTTCACCAAAGTGCCATGAGTTTTACCCATCGCATTTTGGGAATACGTCAGTGCCGGCTGTTCAGACCGGATTTGCGCTTCATATAGGCCTGGACCAGACAACTGCCCAGCACAAGGGACAATCCCATGGCGTCGGTCACCAGCCCCGGGAAAATCAGCGAAAACGCTCCAGCCCCCATGGCAAGGCGGATCGGCCAAGCCAGAACCGCGCCCAGCAGCCAGCCGCCCATGGCGCTGGCGAAAGCCCAGACGCCGATCGTGCCGGTGATCACGACCAGGACGATGTTGTACCAGGCCCCCCGCAGCAGCAGTTCCGGTGCATAGGCGAACATGAAGGGAATGATGAACGCCACCAGGGCCATCTGGAAGGCCTTCAGCCCCACCGCTACCGGGTTCACCCCGGCAATGGAACCGGCCGGGAAGGCGACCAGCGCCACCGGTGGGGTGATCCCGCTCAGGCAGGCGAAGTAGAAGATGAACAGATGGGCCGCCAAGGGGTCCACGCCCATTTCCGTCAACGGGGCGACGATCACCGCAGCCGAGACGATATAGGCAGCCGTTGCCGGAAGCCCCATGCTGAGGATGATGGTGATCACCGCCGTCAGGATGAGGGCGATCAGCACGATCCCGTGCGAGAACTGCACGACCAGCCCCGACATGCGCAACCCCACGCCGGTCAGTGAGAACAGCCCCACGATGATGCCGGCGGCGGCGCAGGCGGTGATGACCTCCAGCGCTCCGGTTGATCCGTCGCGGGCCGCTTCCAGAAGTCGACGCGGTCCCAGCCTGGATTCAACGCGGAACCAGGAGACGATCAGCGTCGCCCCCATCGAATACAGCGCGGCGCGGATCGGCGAGCTTCCTTCCACGACCAGAAAATAGACCAGCACCAGGATCGGTAGGCCCAGATGGCCCCATTGTTTCATCACCGCAGCGAATTTGGGCAGTTGTTCGGCCGGCAGACCCTTCAGGCCCTGCCTGGCGGCCTGGATGTCGACGATCAGATAGATCGACAGGAAGAACAGCAGCGCCGGCAGCGTGGCGGCAATCACGATGGAGCCATAGGGGATCCGCACGAATTCTGCCATCAGGAAGGCGCCGGCCCCCATGACCGGCGGCATGAACTGGCCGCCGGTGGACGCCACCGCCTCGACCGCGGCGGCAAAACGCGGTTGCAACCCTGATCGGATCATCAGGGGAATCGTCATCGTTCCCGTTGTCACCACATTGGCGATGCCGGTTCCGGAGATGGTGCCGAACAGGGCGCTGGAGAAGATGGCGACCTTGGCCGGTCCGCCGCGTGCTCGGCCGGCCAGGGCATAGGCCAGATCCATGTAGAAATCGCCTGCCCGCGACAGCCGCAGCATCGCTCCGAACAGGATGAACAGATAGACATAGGTCGATGATACGCCCAGCGGGATGCCGTAAATGCCATCAATGCTGAACAGGAAGCTGATGGTTCTCTGCAGCGAAAAGGATCGCGATACCAGGGGACCCGGGAAATAGGCGCCATAGAGCGCATAGATCAGGAACAGGGCGATGATCACGACCAGTGACCAGCCCAGCGCGCGGCGCGTCACTTCCAGGATCATGAGGATCGACAGCCCGCCGAAGATCACGTCATAGGGGGTGGGGGCGACGCCGTAGCGCCAGACCATGTTCGGCCCTTCGATCACATAATAGGCCGTGCAGGCGATGCCGACGGCCACCAGCAGGATATCGACGGCGTTGACCCTGCCGCGCGCGCCCTTCCAGCCGGCATAGAGCAGCGGCACCAGAAGGAAGGCCAGCAGCAGATGGATCGCGCGCAGATTCTGGACGCCGGGAGAGGAAATTCCGAGCGAATAGACATGGAAGATCGCCGCGCCGACAGTGATGACGGTGACCAGTTGCGCCCAGATGCCGGTCAGGCTGCGTTTCTGGGACGTGTCGAAATCCTCTTCCTTCAGGTTGGAAGCAGGTTCGCTCGAAGACATTGTACCCCCCCCTTGAACGCGCTTGGCCGCCGGCTTGTGCAGGACGCTGCATGGTTTGCTCCGGCATGGCTTGGTCAGCCATGGCCGGCAGGACAGGACGGAAACGGGGTGCGGCGAACCGCACCCCGCAGCTTGCCCGGATTACTTGGCGGGTGCGCCGGGAACCTTCATCGTCACGCCGCGCTCGCTATAGTAACGGGCAGCAGCCGGATGGAAGGGGACCGGAATATTCGCCACATTGTCGAAGCTGGTATTCGCGAAATCGGGATGGGCCGCAGCCAGGCCGTCGACATTGGCATAGACGGTATCCAGCAGCTTGGTCACGAATGCATCCGGCAGGTCCGGGCTGCCGAAGACGAAGTTCATCTGCACGATGGTCGGCATGTCCTGGGTAATGCCCTTGTACAGACCGGCGCGCAGCGTGCCGGTGCCGTAATAGGGATAGGCGCTCAGGAAACTGTCCATATCGGCCTTCGGAATGCCTACAAAGCGCAGCTCGCGGCCGATTTCCAGCTCCTGTACGAAGCCGGCCGGGTGGCCCGCAAGGTAGAAGACCGCATCAACGAGCCCGTCCCGCAGCATGCCGGCGGTGTCTTCCCAGCTGCCCGCCACGCGCTGCGACGGCTTGATGCCCAGATGCTCGAAAAGCTGGCCGGACACCACATCGCTGCCGCCGCCCGGCAGGCCGATGCCGATCTTGCGGCCGTTCAGGTCGGCCAGTGTCTTGATGTCGGAGGAGGCCAGGGTGAAGATCGACGTCAATGCCGGATAGGCTGCATGCAGGGCTGCGATCTTGTTATAGGTCTGGCCCTTGGTCCAACCGAAACCATGCACGGCCTGATAGGCCTGCGGACCGTTGGTGATTCCGAAATCGGTCTCGCCAGTGTTGACCAGCACGATGTTCTGGGCGGCGCCACCAGGTTCCTGCGAGATTCGAAGCCCGTCGAAACCCTTCTGGACCTGATCGATCCAGGCCGCGATATAGGTCACATACAGGCTGCCGGGGCTCTGGCTGGCCGCCGACATCACCGGCTTGGGCGGTACGGCCTGGGCCTGGGCCGGCGTGGTGCCGAACGCCGCCAGGGCCAGTATTGCCGTGGCCATGATGGATTTTGTGAAGTTCATCTCTTTCCTCCCATGTTGCCTTGGAATTGAACCGGCAGCCCGCCCGTGCGACGGACCGGCGGTCAGATAGCGGTGAGCCCCCCGTCCAGCACGAGGGTATGACCGGTCACGAAACCGGCATCGTCGGCGGCCAGATAGGCGACGGCCGCGGCTACTTCTTCACTGGTTCCGAAACGGCCCAGCGGGATGCGGCCGATCATGAATTTCTTTTTCTGCGGATCGGCCAGCGACGCTTCCCGGGATGGGGTGGAGATGGTGGCGGGCGCCACGCAGTTGACCCGGATATCCAGCTCGGCCCATTCCACCGCCATGCAGCGGGTCATATGGATCATGCCTGCCTTGGCGATGCCATAGGTCGACCGATCCTTCAGGGCGGTGATGCCATGGGTGGAGGCGATGTTGACGATGGAGCCGCCATGGCCGGCCTCCTTCATGCGTCGGGCCACGGCCTGTGCCAGAAAGAAGGCACCCTTCAGATTGGCATCCATCAGCCAATCCCAGTCTTCCTCCGACACATCCATGGCCGCGCGCAGCAGCGGGACAGCGGCATTGTTGACCAGCAGGTCGATGCGACCCAGCGCGTCGATCGCCTGGTCGAGCGCGGCCACGCAGGCGGCGACATCGCGCATGTCGAAATAGCAGGAGCTGACCTTGGCCCCTTTTTCCCGCAGCGCCGTCGCCGTCTCCTCAAGGCTGCCGTCCGACAGCGCGGCAATTGCCAGATCATAGCCTTCATCTGCCAGACGCAGGGCTGTTGCCATGCCGATTCCGGTGGATGCGCCGGTTACGAACGCGACACGACGCGTGGCGGAAGTCTGCATCAAACCAACTCCGGTGTTCCTGAAAATGCGAATGTATGCGACTGTACACAATACTATTGTGCAGGCGTCAAGTTTTTTGCAGTTTGCGCCCGTCGCATGTCATGAAGGGCGTTTGCCCGGGAGTGTGAGTTGATGAAATCCGAATTCGCCAGAACACAGCTGCGTCAATGCCTTGGAGCCGGGGTTTCGACCGTCGTAGCCTCCGTGTTCGACCCGCTTTCCGCGCGGATCGCAAACAGGCTTGGCTATCGCACCGGCATTCTGGCGGGGTCCGTCGCGTCGCTTTCAGTATTGGGGGCGCCTGATCTCGTCCTGCTCACCCTGTCGGAACTGGTGGAACAGGCCCGGCGCATCTGCCGCGCGGAGCCCGGATTTCCGCTGATCGTCGATGCCGATCACGGCTACGGCAACGCCTTGAACGTGCGCAGGACGGTTGCGGATCTGGAGGCGGCGGGGGTCGCGGGAATCACGATCGAGGATACCGCCCTGCCATCCGATGGGAGATCGACGGGGCAGTCCCGCCTGATCTCGATGGAGGCGGGCATGGGCAAGATCGCGGCCGCCCTGGATGCGCGCCTGGATGATGAAACGGTCATCATGGCCAGGACCAGTGCGGTGGCCTTCGCAGGCGCGCAGGAGGCGGCGCGACGCTGCCGCGAATATGCCAGGCTGGGCGCCGATGCCATTTTCCTGAGTGGCGTTGGCAGCCGGGAGGATATCGAAGTGGTGACCCGCGAGGTGGATGTTCCGATCGTGCTGGGCGGCCTGCCCAGAGGCTTTGAGGTTCCGGGGGATCTGCCGGTCCGGCTGGTGCTTGGCGGACATGGACCTTTCCGCAAGGCGATGCTGGCCCTCCATGCCGCGATGCTGGAGGAGGCCCGGCAACATGGTGTTGGCAATCATGAATGGAATGTCGAAGGAGCGGAAGGGTTGCTCAAGGAATTGACCCTTGAGGAGAAGTACGGGATATGGAGGGAATCCTATCTGCGCTGAGCCATCTTGCCGGGCAGATCAGTTCACGAGGTATGTATGGCCGGCGCGAAGCGGGGAAATGCGAAAACTGCGGTTCAGGGCCGGGACCTTGGTCATGAAGCCTATGTGCGTCTGCGGGAGGAGATCCGCAACCGGACCCTGATGCCCGGAACCCGGGTTCGGGAGGTGGAACTTGCGGAGAAGCTCGACATGTCCCGTACCCCGGTGCGGGAAGCCATCTATCGGCTGGAAACCGAAGGGCTTTTTACCTATGAGCCGCGCCGCGGCCTGGTGGTATGCAGCCCCGATCATCATACCGTGCTCGAACTCTATGCCATGCGCGAGACGCTGGAAGGGGCGGCTGCCGCCCTGGCCGCACAGCATGCCTCGGATACCGAAGTGGAGTTGATGGAGCAACTGGTCTTCCAGGAGGGTGGGGTGCTTGACCAGTCGGGCGAGTTGGACCGGCTCAACCGAAGCCTGCATGGGCTGATCTATGTTGCCGCGCACAACCGCTATCTGACGCGCATGCTGGAGAATCTGGCCGCGACGGTGTCCCTGCTGCCCACCATGCTCAGCATTCCCGACCGCGCGCAGGAGGCGCATCAGGAGCATCAGGCCATCGTCAAGGCCATCCGGGCGCGCGATCCGGCTGAGGCGGAACTGGCCGCGCGGGCACATATGCGTTCGGCGAAACGCAACCGGCTGGCCATCATCGCCAGCCAGCTTGCCGCCGACAGCCAGTCCGCGAATTGACTTGCGGTTGGCGGTTGTCCTGGCTGGTGGCGGTAAATCATGCAGCCAGCATCGGATCGGTCGATTTGCGCGGATGGCACGGCTTGCCGACGGGGTTCTTGCCGATACCGACGTTCAGGGATCGGCACGACGGGTGAGGAGGATGCGTTGGGGCAGACGAAAACGGGGTGGGTAAGGGTCAAGGCATTGACCCCGGATGAGAAGGCAATGGTGACGGCCCGTTGCGATGCCGTGATCGTGACATCGCTGAAGCCGCGCTTCCTGCCGGAAGTCCGGCCCACGGGTTTCAACTATCCGATCGACATTTTCGGGCGCTGGCGCGGCAGCAAATATAGTTTCATCACCCGGTATCGTTCGGGCTTTCCGGAAAACCAGGGCGAGGAATTTGATGCGGCCTTTGCGCGGTTTGACCATGTGGAAGAACAGATCGGGGCGCTGCGCTTCAATGTCATGTGGCATCGGCATACGGGCCAATGGTATTGTCTGCATGCGGCGGTCGAGCTTGAGGATGCGCTTCGCCTGATCGTCTCCGATTCCGTGCTTTCACCCCCGATTTGACGCTGCGGCGGCATCTATTTGGGGATGGTTCGAAACAGGCGGGTCATCTGGCGGATATCCGGCAACACCATGGCCGCAGGCGCAATCTGCTGACGAACCTTGGTGGAGGGTCATGCGACGGGCGGTCATTGACGAACAGAACGGCTATCTGCTGCGGCGCCAGCGGGATTTCCGGACGGCGGCGGATATCGTGGCGGAAGCCTGGATGGCCTTCGAGGAGGTCGAGGCAATCGCCGTGATCGGGTCGGTGGCCAGGCCGCTCTGGAAGGATGTGCCGCGCTTTCGTGAATTTCGGCGGGCGGGTATAGAAGTCTGGCATGAATGCAAGGACCTGGATCTGGCGCTGTGGGTTTCCTCCCTGCATCGGCTGGCGGATTTGCGTCGCGCGCGCGATCTTGCCCTGCGGGATGCCTATCAGGCCGGCCAGGCAGCCGGTGTCGTCGGCCATCAGGTGGATGTCTTCCTGATTGAACCGGGCAGTGACCGCTATCTGGGCCGGTTATGCGGTTATGCCAGCTGTCCCAAGGACAAGCCCGCCTGCAGGACGCCCGGCTGCGGCGGAATCCCGTTCAACAAGGTGGTTCCGGGCTTCCGGCCCTATCGCGATCTGCTGGCCCCGGCCGCCCAAGCGATGCTGTATCGGCGCGGCCAGGGCAGGCTGGGCTTCGCCCGCGATCTTCCGGAAGCCAAGGAGGGTCCGGATTCCTGAGGGCGGTCACCACCCGACGGCCAAGGACCGTTAGAGCGGTTTTCGACCAGTATGAATCGTTCCGACGGAGCGGATTTGGTTGGGTTTCGAGTTGTGAGGACGAAGGACATGCCTGTGCATATTCGAGGACGAACAGCTCGGAAACCGGGCAAATCCGCCCGTCCTTTCAGGTTTCCGATTGGCGGATGTCCGGCGGCAAACCGGTCTTGCGCGATGCCCCGCATCGCTCGGCGCCCGGCTCACACGCCGGCCCATCTCGCCAATCGAGAAACGGAACCGGTTCATATTGGCCGAAACCCGCTCTAGTTCAGGGCCGAAATGCGACATGCTGCAAACCCTGAATCCAGACAGGCCCTGAAGCGCTGCGTCGCGAGCCCGGCTGTCGTTTCCCTTCCGGAAGGCGTGGTACGAATTTCGCATGCAATCAGGTTCCAAGTGTTTTTTTGCTTCCGGGGTGTGAAGATCATTGCCTACCCTTGATCCGTGAGGTGACGAATTTCCAATCCGCCACACCAACCCGACTGGTCCCCATCGTTCTGACGGAGCGAATTCGCCGCCTGCTGCCGCTTTCCGAAATATCTCCGCCAATCGGAAACCGGGACGGGCGAATCTGAACACATCACGCTCCAGCATGAGAAAATGTATCGCACTGTCCGCATAGTCCTGATTTCCCTCGCCCTGATCCTGACCGCCATGGCCGCCGGATGGGGTTGGTTGATGACCCGGGACCCGGTGGAGATGATCAACTGGCTGCTGCCCCCAGGCAGCCATGCCAGCCTGGCGCCGGGCGGTTCCGCCGCGATCGACTGGGGGCTGGAACCCAGGCTGGACCTGTCCGGCCTGACGATTTCCGGCCCGGATGGACTGCCCTCCGCGAAAGCGGACCGGTTGACGCTAGCCATTTCGCTGCCCGGCCTGGTGCGCGGCATCGTCTATATCCGGGAATTGTCGCTGATCCGCGCCGTGTTTGATGGGGACGGCCTGCGGGCAATCGCCGCCTCCATCCCCCCTTCCTCCTCAACGGATGAGCCTCTGCGGCTGCCGGCCATCCTGCTGCAGAATGCCGAGTTGGACGATGTGGTGCTGGTCCTGCCGGACGGCAGACCGGGCATGGATGGCCAGGTACTGAGCCTGGACCGGCTGACCATCGCCCAGCCGGACGATGACAGCAGCCGGGTCGTGCTGGTCGGAATGCTGGATACGCCGGGCGGATTATTCGAACTTGCCGGCGATATGGCCTCCCCGGCCCGCCTGTTCGAGGAAACCGGAGTGACCCTGCCCCTGAACCTGTCCCTGCGGCAGGGCGATGACCATGTTTCGCTGGAGGGGCGCTTCGGCATGGATTCCGGCCAGCCATCCCTTGATGCGACCCTGCTGGTGGATATCGCCGATCTTTCCCAGATCATGCAAAATCTTGGCATCGGCATCGCACAGCGCTTCGGCATTGCCGGTTCCGGCAAGCTGTCGGGACCGATGGAAAACCCGGTGTTGGACGAACTGGCCCTGCTGGCAGGCGACGGGCAGTCCATCGTGCTCGACCTGGCAGGGCGTGTTGACCGGCTGTTCCAGCTGGGGGGCATGGCGCTGGAGATTTCGGCCCATATCCCGCCGGACCTGGCCCTGCATAAATTGCTGCCCCTGCCCCCGGACGCCATCGCGCATACCGACCTGACCCTCCGCGCCAAGCTGATCGGCGACGGGGCCATGCCCCATCTTACGGATGTGACCATGGACATGGTCGGACCCCATGGGGCGCTGTCCGCCCGCGACGGCAGCGCACGCCTTACGCGCGAGGAGGCGCAGACCGGCTGGACCCTGCGCGACCTTACCGCCGATACGACCATCAACCTGTCTGACCCGCGCGGTTTGGCCATTGCCTTGGGCCAGCAGGATCCCGGCATTGATTCCCTGCAGATTGAAGGGCTGATCCGCTATGACGGCCAGCGCATCGACCTGACCGCCCGGCAGGGCAGGCTGACGCTGACCGATCTGACCCTCAGCATCGCAGGCACGCTCGGCGCCGCGATCGGCAGCGAGGGCATAGAGCCCGACATATTCGATCTGACGCTGGACGGCGCCGCGCAGGGGCGGATTGCCCTGCAACGGCTTGGTCTGGGCGACGCACCGATCCATGGTCCCTATCGCTTGCGGGCCAGGGCAAGCGGCCGGCCCGAGGATTTCTCGCTGGACGGGCTGAATCTGGATGCGGCCGGGCCGAATGGCCTGTCCATCTCGCTGCGCGGCAGCATAGCCGGGATGAATGCGGGCTTCGAGATGGCGCGCAGCCGGGCGCATCTGCAATTGCATGCCTCCTCACCAAGCATGACGGCCTTCACCGAACTGGCCGGAATAGAACAATACCCCGCCTTCGGGCCGACCTGGCTGGAAGCCACCGTCACCGGATCGCCCCTGGCGCCGGCGATTGGACATATCCGGATGATTTCCGGCTGGCCCGACGGGGCGGGCTGGGTGCTGGCCTATGGCCGGATCAACACATTGCCCTTGACGCGCGACGATGCCCTGGCCGGCGTCGACCTGACCCTGCTGGGTGAAATCCGGGAGGAGCCGGCACTGGCCGCCCTGGTCGGCGCCGCATTGCCGACCATTCCGCCCCTGCCCTTGCGGTTCAGCGCCGCCTTGACCGATTCCGGCGGCAGGCTTGCCCTGGAAGACCTGGTCATGGTCAGCGCGAAGCGACCGGGACAGCCATCCGCTTTCACGGTGGAGGGGCGGATCGGCGATCTGGAAAGCGCCGCGGGCATCGATCTGTCGGCCAGGCTGGAAGCCGATCTGGCACCCTGGATCGATTCCCTTGGCCCCCCCCGGGAGCCCGGAATGCCGATGCCGGTCGAAGGCAGCGCTACCATCGCCGACAAAGATGGCATCCTTTCCCTGACGGGTGTCGATCTTGTCGGGACCACCACGGGTGAAGACCTGCGCATCCGGGGCAGCATGGCTGATCTGGGGGAAATCGAAACGCTGGATGCGCGGATCACCTTCGCCCTGCCCACGGTCGAACGGCTGAACCGCTTCGCCGGGCTGAACCTGCCGCTCGATCGGGCTCTGACGGGCGATCTCTTGCTGCTGCCGCGCGGTGGCCTGCTGGCGATTTCCGGCGGCCTGACGCTGGGCGACAGCGATGCCGCGCTCGACCTGACCTTCAGCGATGACACCGGCCGGCCACAATTGCGTGGCTCGGTTACTTCCAACAAGGTGACACTTGCCGATTTCGGGCTGGACCCCGGCCCGATCGGCACGGGGGAGGCGGATGGTACCGCCCAGTCCGGCGAAGCTGCCTCTCCGCCCATCTCCGCAGATGCGGCACCGCCCCGTCCCGATGGCCAGCCCGCCTTCTCCGATACGCCATTCGACCTGTCGGCGCTGCGCGGCTTCGATCTCGACCTCCAGCCCAGCATCGCCACGCTGCTGGGCCAGTCCTTCACCCTGAACGACAGCCGCGCCATGCTGCGCCTGGATCAGGGCAGGCTGGAGATAACGGAGGTCAGCACCCGCTATGAGGGCGGGCAGGCGCAGGGCAGCGCGATGCTTGATGCCAGCGGCGAAGAAGCACGGGTCGAGCTGAATTTCGATGCCCGCGCCATGCATCTTGAACGGGTCCTTGCACAGCTGACCGAGCGTGTCAGCCTGACCGGCCGCAGCGATCTGAAGCTGAACCTGCAGGCCCGTGGCAATTCCGCGCTCGGCCTGGCACAAACGGCGCGCGGTGACGCCACCATGGCCATCGGTGCGGGTGCGGTGAATACCTCGACCGCGCGGCTTCTGTCGCAGAACCTGTTCGGCTGGCTGTTCACCGGGGGCGCGCTGGGCTCGCGCGTCGGCATGGAATGCACGATGCTGCGCATGACCGTCAGCGACGGCCTGGCCGATCTGGATCGCTTCGCCATGGTGCTGGACAACGCCATATTGCTGGGCGAAGGCAAAATCGACCTGCCGATGGGACAGTTGAATCTGACCTTCGTGCCACGGGCAAGGCGCGGCCTGGCCTCCACGCCGACCACGCTGCGCGCGACAGGGCCATGGGAAGCACCGAATATCGGCCCATCCGACGGCGCGATCCCTCTAAAGCTGGCCGGGGATGTGCTGCTTGCCCCGCTGCAGCTTCTGGGCACGCTTCTGCCCTTCCTGGGTGGGGAAAGCCGCAATCCCTGCACCAGCCTGCAGCCGGACAGCATCCCCCCGGCGGAGATGGAGATGGCGCCGGAACCCTGGGCTCCCGCGCCGGAGCAGTTCCTGGACCCCGCCCCCGACCCCGTTCAGTAGAACAACTGCGGCAGGAACAAAGACAGGCCCGGCACGAAAACCAGTACCAACAGGCGGAAGATATCGGCGATCCAGAACGGGGTAACACCCCGGAACACCGTACCCGTGCTGACATCGGGCAGAACCCCGCGCAGCACGAAGACGTTCAGCCCGACCGGCGGGGTGATCAGCGAAATTTCCGTCACCACCACCACGATGATGCCGAACCAGACCATGTCGAAGCCCAGATGCGCCACCACCGGATAGAACACCGGCACGGTCAGCAGGATCATCGACAGGCTTTCCAGCACACAGCCCAGCAGGAGATAGATCACCAGGATCGCCATGATCACCAGCATCGGGTGCAGTTCGGCACCGGTAATGATTTCGGTCAGCGTGACGGGAAGGCCCGTCAGGTTGATATATTGGGAGAAGATCAGCGCGCCGATCAGCACGGTGAAGATCATGCCGGTGGTACGCGCGCTCTCCAGCAGCACCTCGAACGTCGCCTTGAAGGTCAGCCCCTTGCGCACCAGCGCGAAGACGAATGCGCCGAAGGCACCAACGCCGGCCGCTTCCGTGGGGGTGAACACGCCGCCATAGATGCCGCCCATCACCACGCCGAACAGCAGCAGCACGCCCCAGACATCCCGCAGCGCCGTCAGCCGCTCCTTCCAGTCGCAGCGCGGCCCGGCCGGTCCGGCCTCCGGTCGCAGCCAGACGGAGGCCTTGACCGCCCCCAGATAGAACAGGATGCCTACCAGGCCCGGAATCACGCCGGCGGCAAACAGCGCGCCGATATTCTGGTCCGCGATCAGGCCATAGATGACCAGCACCACCGAAGGCGGGATCAGTATGCCAAGCGTACCGCCCGCCGCGATCGATCCGGCCGCCAGCGAGTCATCATAGTTGAACTGGCGCATGGACGGCATGGCGACCTTCGCCATGGTCGCCGCCGTGGCAAGCGAAGAGCCGCAGATCGCCGAAAAGCCGCCACAGGCCACGATGGTCGCCATGGCAAGCCCGCCCCGGCGATGGCCCAGGAAGGCGTAGCTTGCATGATACAGCTCGCGGCTGAGCCCCGCCTTGGTGACGAAATTACCCATCAGGATGAACAGCGGCACGACCGACAGCGTATATTGCAAACTGTCCTGCACCACGCTGGCGATCTGGGCGAAGGCCGCGCGCTCATTCAGCGTCAGGAAAATGCCAATGAACCCCACGATGGCCATCGCGAAGGCGATCGGGATGCGCAGGAAGGCAAGGAAAAGCAGCCCGGCAAAGGCGATCAGCGCTTCGGTCATCAGCCCAGAAACTCTTGCTTGTTGTTGCTATGGCCGAGGTCCAGCCAGAAAATCTTGACCAGCACGACCAGCACCGTCAGACCGGTCAGCACGGCCATCACATAGTAGAACGGCGCGATCGGAATCTGCGCGGTCGCGGTGGTATCGCCATAGGATGCGAAGCGTACAGCCGTATCCCACAGCCGCCAGGCCAGCACACCCAGCGCGACGGCAACCACCAGATTGACCAGCCGTTGCAGAAAGCGGATGGCCCGTTTCGGCAGGACAAGGTCGATCAGATCGATCGCCACATGGTCATCCTTCAGCGAGACCAATGGCAGGGAGGCGAAGATCAGCAGGCCCAGAGCAAGTTCCGTCACTTCGAAACTGGCACCGATCGGCGCATTGAACACATAGCGCATGGCGACGTCGACAAAGGTCAACATCATCATGCCGAACAGCAGCAACGCGGCCACCACGCCCAGCGTGCGGTTCAGCCATAGTTCCATCGCAAGCCCCCTTTGCGTGGCAAAAGGCCTCCACCCGCCGAATCGGCGAAGGCCGTTGCCCAGGATAGTATGCAGAATTACGGACGGACCGGAAGGCCCGCCCGCATTATCCGCGCGACTGGTTACCCCCCAGCAGCAACTTTCTTGATTTCCGCGCGCAGGGACTGCATCACGGCCGCGCCGTCGATGCCGATACCCTTCGCCTCTTCATACCACGCCTCTTCCAGGGCCTTGGTACGAGCACCGATTTCCTGCACCATCGCTGCATCGGCGGTGATGATGTCCGCACCCGAAGCCTTCATCACCTCCATGCCATGCGCATCGGCCTTGTCCCAGGCTTCGCCGCACAGCCGTGCCAGCGCCTCGCCCGAAACGGACATGACCGCCTTCTGATCTTCCGGCGACAGCTTGTTGAACGCTTCCTTGTTCATCATGAACACGAAGGAGGTGTTGTAGAGCCCGCCCGGCACGATGGTGCCGTATTTGATCAGCCCTTCCAGCTTGAAGCTGGCAATCGATTCCTTCGGGAAATACACGCCATCCACCACGCCGGCGCTCATCAGCTCATAGCTCTGCGAGGCAGGCTTCAGGATGGAGGTCACCCCCAGCGCCTTGGTCACGTCATTCACCACGCCACCGCCGACACGGATTTTCAAGCCTTCCATGTCCGCGACCTTGGCGATCGGCCGCACCTTGTTGAAGATATTGCCCGGCCCATGGGTGAAGACCGACAGCACGACTACACCGTCATGCTCGTTCTTCTGGGCCAACATCTTCTCATAGACCCGCTGATAGGCGATGGAGACGGAGGTCGCGTCATCCCCCAGGAAGGGGAACTCCACCGCCTTCGACAGCACGAAACGCCCCGGCGTATAGCCATGCACGGTCAGCGACACATCGGCCAGACCGTCTCGCACCGCGTCGAACGTCGCCGGCGGGGCAGCCACCGCCTTCGGCAGCAGGGTGAACTTCACCCGACCATTCGTTGCGGCCGTCACCTTCTCCGACCAGGGCAGCATCATGCCTGCAGTCAGCGGATGGCCCGGCGGTACCCAGTTCGACATGTTCAGATTGGTCTGCGCCGAAGCAGACCCGACACCCAGGGCCAACAGCCCGCCCACGGCAAAGCTCAACATCGTCCGCATCATATGGATCCTCCCTATTCGATGCGATGTCCTGCCCGCATCCCCGGTATTCCGGGATATGCGAAACATTCTG
>Ga0209066_10001116_pt1 | contig 36445 bp, 33 predicted proteins | sample All_14_2_FD_187198 | JGI IMG/M metagenome (GOLD analysis project Ga0209066, IMG submission 187198) | Freshwater microbial communities in response to fracking from Pennsylvania, USA - Allegheny Zone_MetaG_DW_15 (SPAdes) (version 2) ... | reverse complement strand
CTCGAACGGCCTCGTTATCATGTGCGCCGTAGATGGAATTGATCCGGCCTTGGATCGCGTCCGGGATATCGGTGGCAGCCCGGTCTACCTCCGCCGAAAACGCCTCTTCGTCGGGCGGCAGTACTTCCTCCGGCGCTGTGCGCCAGAGGACTGGTGTCGCCGCGTCCGCCCATTCCCCGTCCGAGGTCAGTCCGAGCAGGGCTAGAAGAGCAGCGGTTTCCGGATCAGCCGTGCTGGGGCCGGCCTCGTCTGTCGGCTTGGACCGGGGGTGCCTGAGCTTGAGCCGGCCTGACTGCACCGCAACGGAGAGCACGACACACGCCAAGTCGTCCCATCGCGGCAGCACCGCGGGAGCGACCGGCGTGGTGTGGAGCAGGGCGCCGCGCGCCGACTCGGTCGCATACCCGAGCGCCTCGAGGGCCTCGCAGGACATCTGCCACGCGCTGATGTGGCTGTGATCGAGCTCCCCATCGGCGCCGGGTGTGTGCGTGATCAGGTAGGCGGCAACCGCAGAGGTCTGCGTTTCGGTCAACATGGCCGTCTCCTGGGCCCCTCATGCGTGTGACTGACCTCAAGCCCAACATATACCTCACGGAGCGCGAGCCCGGCCCCGATTTCCGGGAGATCCACTATCTGATCCAGACCGGCATGGGGGTGATCACGCCACCCGGCACCGTCGCGCCGGTGGATAATCGCGCGGGGCACCTCAGGGTCGATCAGGACGATGCAGGCGATGTCCGGGACGGCTCTGTACTCGGACACCCGCTGGTGTGTGTCGAACGGGTTGCGCGAGGACGACAGCACCTCGCACACGACGATCGGGGTGGTGGCGCACATCTCGTGATCATGCCTGTGCCCACAATCGACGACCAGGTCTGGGTACCGTATCGTCCCGGCCCCGGTCCGGACGCCCGTTCTCGAGCATGTCGGCCGACATCCGGTTCCGCGCAGCTGTTCGTGGAGGGCGGCCAGTATGTTGGCGACGAGGTCCCGGTGACGCTGGGTCGTCGGGGCCATCATCACCGGCTGTCCGTCGATCAGTTCCGACCGCTCCTCACGCCCTGCGATGAGCGCGAAGAAGGCTGGCTCGGTGAGGGAACTCCGGGTGATCTGGGACATTGCGGACCTCCGGTGCTGCGCGCGCAGCCATCTCGTTTCAGAGCCAGTTTAACACTATTAGTAATAGTGTTAAACGTATGATCACCACCCAGCCGCCCGGACCGGCGGAACAGTAGGGCAGGGGGGTGTTTCGGGATTCCCTGTTTAACAGAATTCACGTATTGTGTTAAATATGAGTGAGATGCGCCTCCATGACCCCTCCGGAAACCGGCTCTACCTCAACGCCGAAGAGCGCGCTGCCTTCCTCGCCGCGGCCCGGCGGCAGCCCGCCCGGGACCGGACTCTCTGCGAGGCCCTCCACTGGACCGGGTGCCGGCCGTCCGAGCTTCTCGAGATCACTCCGGCCCGGGTCGACCTTGCCGGCGGGACCATCGCGATCCGCTCCCTCAAGAAGCGCAAGGATGCGTCAGGTCAGCAGAAGGTGGTGTTCCGGGCGGTCCCGGTCCCGCCTGAATTCCTCGATACTCTCGACATCGCTCACGCGATCCGGGAGGCCCAGAAGTCCCGCAAGAAGGCGACCACCCCGATCTGGGACCTGAGCCGGGTCCGGATCTGGCAGATCGTCAAGCGGGTCATGATCGAGGCCGGGATACCGGATGCGCCGCACCGTAGCCCGAAGGGCCTGCGTCACGGGTTCGGGATTAACGCCACGGTGAACGGGGTGCCGCTCCACATGGTCCAGAAATGGATGGGGCACGCGCAGCTCAGCACCACCGCGGTCTATGCGGACGCGGTCGGGAAGGAAGAACAGCACATCGCGATGCGGATGTGGGGGTAGGGATGGACCTGACCCGGACCGACGCCTCGCAGAACGTGAACCGGTTCTACCGGATGGAGATCGCCCCCGGTCTCTTCGGAGACTGGGCCCTTGTCCGGGAGTGGGGCCGGATCGGTCAGCCCGGGCAGGTCCGGGTCGATTGGTTCGACACTGAGGCCGCCGCGAAGGACGCCCGGTTCGACATCCAGATGCAGAAAGCGAAGCGGGGGTACGAGTAGCCGGGGGCCGGGCCGGACGGCTCGGGTCCGGGTTCTGGCTGCGTTGATCTGTGCTCTCCTGAATTTATCCTTCATTCATTCAGGAACGGGTATTTCGATAAGTATGTTTGTATTACAGTGTCTTGAGCGATGTGATTGTTTCGCGGACCTTGTATGGATGCCGGAATCGCGCTACATGAATAAATAATGAATATATGAGTTAGCCCCATGCATGCCATCCTCGAGATCCGCAATCTGACCCCGCAGGAACGCGCCGTCATGGACGCTCTGCTGCGCAGCCCGGACCCTGTCAGCCAGCGCGAGCTGATGTCCCGCATGCGCGACGCCCCCAGTCAGGCGACGATGTCCCGGGTGATGTCCGGGCTGATCAACCGGGGCCTTCTCCTCAAGGAGGGGGAGACCCGGGGTGCCCGGTTCTCGCTCACGCAGGACGCGCGACGCGTGGCGACGGATCCCAGGCGGCGCACTCCGATCCCCTACGACCCCGGCCGGATCGGCGGCTATGTGCCGAACCAGACACGTTGGCTCCCTGAGGAGGCAGCCGCCCGGATGCGGGACGCCGTGGAACAGGCCGGGGGACAGCGACTTGATGCCTCCACATACAGCAGGGCGATCGCGGAGAGATTTCTGATCGACCTATCGTGGGCGTCCTCGAATCTGGAAGGGAACACCTATGATCATCTCTCGACGGAGATGCTGATCAAGTACGGCGAAAGCGCCTCCGGCCGGGACCGGTTGGAGACGGCGATGATCCTCAACCACAAGGCGGCGATCTCCCTGATGATGGAGGGGCTCGACGGCGCGTTCCCGGACGCCGGGTCCGTTCAGCGCCGTCACGTCCTCATGATGCGGGATCTGCTGGACCCGGCCGACCTCGGCAGCGTCCGCAGGGGCGCGGTGCAGATCTCTGCGACCAGCTACCGCCCCTCCTCCGACTATGTTCTGCTCACGGCCGGCCTCAGCGACCTTCTGGTCAAGGCCGGTCAGGTCGAGGACCCGTTCGAGGCGTCGTTCCTCCTGCTCGCGGGCCTCTCATACCTGCAAGCCTTCGGGGACGGGAACAAGCGGATGGGTCGGCTCCTCTCGAACGAGCCGCTGCTCCGGGCGGGCCTGCCTCCGCTCTCCTTCATCGGGATCGACAAGACCCCCTACATCCTCGGGCTGATCGAGTTCTATGAGGTCGGCTCGACCGGTCTTCTCGGGCAGGCGATCGCCGGGTCCTACGAGATGACGGCGCCGGACTACATCCAGGCGGTGACCGTCCAGCGGGTCCCGCATGGGTTGGAGCTGCGCGAACGGGGCCGTATCGCGGACGCGTTGGGGCGGCTGTTCCGCGACAGGATCCCGGACGCGGGGATCGCAGACCTGGTCGATGAGGTTTTCGGGGACCTGAACGAGGCGGACCGGGGCAAGATGGCCGAGATCCTCACCGATACGGCGGATCGGGCCTCTCCCGCCTCCGCCTTCCTGTACGGGGTCACGGAGGTGGATATCCGAGAGAGGAACGCTACCAACCGGGGTGTGTGATTCAGGACGCTTGCGTGTCTGTAAACCTAACTGGTTTCGTCGTGGGCTTTTGTCAATCTGGCAGGGCAGGGCGGTCCGGTCAAAAACGACCGTTTTGAGCAAGATTTGGGTGCGAAGATAGGCCAGCGACGCTGATGTCGCACAAAAAACGACATGAGTGTCGCTCTTGTAATCAGATATCTTGTAAAACGATCTCATCTTCGTATTTTGATCGACATGGCGATAAGCATGGAATCAGCGACAGTCTCTTCAGCCGCCGGCCTTACGGTCGGCTCGGTGGTCTATGCCAAGTATGGCGAGGCCAGCGTAGCGGGATTCCAGGCCGTGCCTGACCTCCTGCTCAAGTATCAGTCTGAGCTTGGGCTATCGCCAACTGATCTCGCCGTGCTGCTGAACGTTCTTATGCATTGGTGGTATCCGGAGAAGAAACCGTTCCCGCGATCCACAACTATCGCAAAACGGATGGGGGTGACCCCTCGCACAGTACAGCGTTCGCTCCAACAACTTGAAGAGCTTGGGCTTCTCGTCCGTGAAAAGGATCCGCGTGGCCCCACGTATCTCGATCCGGCGCCTCTTGTCGAAAAACTCGGAGCGCTGGCGAAGAAAGATGCCGACTACCAGATCAGGCGTCGGCGCAGAGATGGAGAGGAGGAGCTGGGTCCAAACCAGCATCCTCTCGGGTAGCGTTCGGACGGGGTCTTCGGGGGTCCACACCTCAAAGACTAGAAACTGCGCCCTCTCTCCTGGCCCCGGCGTGTCAGCGCCGGGGCTTCAACCCAGATATACGCTCAGCCTCCCGGTTCTCATAGGGGCTTGTCAGGGTCGCCTCTCTATATGCTGGGCGATCTCTGTGAGAACTTCCGGTCCGGAATTCATTGAAGCCGGATGGGATTAGTCGAGGTAGGTCTGCGTCTACTTGATGCTATGGCGCTTTTAAGAAGCACAATATATTGATTAAGCTAGACTGATGATCCACAAATGAAAACCCCGGCCGGAGCCGGGGAGGTGCTTAGCGGCGAACCGCTTCGCGTTGATGTTCGTGAGGTAGCATCTTGACAGACCAAAATCAAGGTATGAGTGGGAAAATTCGCGCAGCGTTCTTCATCGACGGCTTCAACTTGTACCATGCGATTGATGAGCTGGGGCAGGCCCACCTGAAGTGGGTAAGCTACTGGAAAATTGGTAATTTATTGATACCCAAGGGAACGGAGGAACTGGTCGCCGTTACTTGGTGCACAGCACGACACCCTTCCAACAGTAGTAAGGCGGATCGACACGACGCCCTAGTACGGGCTCAGAAGCTGGAGGGCGTAACCGTACATAAGGGGCACTTCGTTGATGAGAGGCGTGACTGCCGCGCCTGTTCGAGCTCCTGGATGCACCCATCTGAAAAAGAGGGAGACATCAATGTTGCGATCCATCTCTTGCGAGACGCCTTTCACGACCTGTACGACCATGCTTACTTGGTGACCGCTGACAGCGATCAAGTAGCTACGATCAGGATGTTCCTGAAAGAGTTTCCCGGTAAATCTCTGACAGTTGTTGTGCCGCCTGGAAGGAAACGTTCAGAACATCTTCACAGTCTAGCCAAGAAGACCATTCAGATGAATGATGGCCACTTGGACAAGTCGGTCATGAGACAAATTGTGGGCGGAGCCGGGTCAGGCTACGCAAGGCGTCCCACCAACTACGATCCACCCCCGGGTTGGGTTCATCCAGACGATCGCCCAAAAAAGTAGATCAGGTACAAGTGGCACCTCAGCGACGGGGGCGAGCGTCCCTTCACGACCGAGTGTCTCGGTCCGCGACGACCCTGTTCAACGAGGGGGTGCTTGAACACCGGACCGGGGCACGGCAGCTCACCTCATGTGACTGAAATCCCCCGATCAGACGTGTTACAGTAACGCTCCGTTACGGCCCTGTTACGGACCTTTGTAACAGACGTAAATCATTGAAAGGAAACGAATGTTTCTATATCTATCTATGGGTGTTACAAATATAAATATATAAGTACACGCGCACACGCCCATACAGGCACACGCAGGCGCACATAGGCGCACGCCCACAACCCATTTATCCTTGGATTTTCCTGTAATCTGTTACACGATTGATTTTTTAGGGTTTTTCTCGTTACGAGCTTGAAGCGCGTAACAGGGGGACAGAATTGGCCGCCCGTCCGGCTGGTCCCGACATGCCGCGCCCATCTCGCTCCACCCTCGAATCATGCAGGCATGAGGCGCGGCGGCCCGGCCCGGTCTCTTTTGGCTCCCAGCACGGCTCCGGAGCCCCGGAGTTGCGAGATTCCTACGCCGACCTTTTTTCGCACAAGCTAAGCCTCTGGTTCCGAAAGAGAGGCCTGCTTGAGTAGACCGGCTTGTAGGGCTTGCGACGTTTTCGGGCTTCTCCCTATTTTTTATCCTTATAAATCATATCTTTATGCGGATAACCGGGTGGAGTTTGGCGCGTCAATCTGATATACATGCTGGACAACCAACAAGCTGGTCCACACCCCATGTGACCTGTCCGCGTCGCGCGGACAGCTGAGCGCGCTCGGCCGGTAGGAAGTACGGAACGGAGCGCGCACATGAGTTTGATCGCCGTCATCGCCGATCCCCATTTCGATAGTTGGGCCCGGTGGGCTGTGGACCCGCTGACCGCGACAGGGCTCGATACTCTCATCAGTCAGCGCGAACCCGACCTGCTTGTCGTCGCTGGGGACCTTTCGAACGACCCGGTCCGGACCTGGCCGGGGATCCTCTCACGCCTCGGGCGCCTCATCGCGCCGGAGAAGGTCGTCATCGTTCCGGGGAACCACGATTACTACGGGCACCGGCTGGACGGTGATCATGTTCTACGGGAGATGTGCTCGCGTGTCGGCGCACGGTTCGCCCAGAAGGAGGAAATCCGGCTCGGCAGAACGCGCCTTCTCTGTTGTACGCTCTGGTCTGATTTCGCGCTGAACGGGGATGTCCGGGGCGCGGTCGAGACGGCAAGACGGGTGATGGCAGATTACCGTCAAATTCGGATCGGGGTACCAGGCCTGCCGTTCATTCAGCAGGAAACGCGTCCCATAACTCCCTGGGATATACTGGCGCTGCACCACGATCACAGGGCCTGGCTGGAAGCGGCCTTACGCGAGCCCCACCCCGCCGGGGATGCAGGCAAGACCGTCGTCATCACCCACCATGGCCCGAGCCCGGCGACGGCTGTCGGCGTCGTTGATGCCCTCACGCCCTCCTTCCACTCAAATCTTCATAGCCTGATCCTCGAAACCCAGCCCAACATCTGGTTTTTCGGGCATTCGCACCGGCGATGTCAGGCGCGCGTCGGCCGGACCGATATCCGGAACGTCTCCTTGGGATACCCCGAAGAGGGGAGGGCCCACGCCTTAGATCTGCGTGAGCTGATCTTCTTCGAGACGGACTGAGTGGATGGAAACGAAGCCCCCCCTCAGGTCCGACCTTCTCCAGCCCGTACAGTTGCGCCTGGACGGCCTCCACGAGCGCCTCGCGCACTTGGACCGGTCCCTCAAAGACATTCCAGATGGGGTGTCTGAGCACGTACAACACCGCTTGGAGCGCGCCGCGCTATCCAGGGGCTTGAACGCCCTCCGGCGCAGCTACGAGGCCATCATAACGGTGCTGTGTCTCGCACTGGACGGCAGCGTTCCGGATGACGAGGATAGCTGGTATCAGGACGCCTTGGACCAGCTATCAGGATCCGGGTCCGGCAGGAGACCGGTCCTGTCGCACGATTTAGCCGACTTGCTGAGAGGGGTCTCAAGGGACCCGGATTTCGATCCGATCCTCGAGTTGGACGAGAACCTCGCGGTTCAGCGCCGAAGGAGGGTGGCAGCGCTACGTGCCGCACCGATCCTGGTCGACGCCCTGACAACGCTCGATGCTCGGCTCGCCGAGGGAACCCTCAGACACGGGCAAACATCCGACCCGGCGTTCGCCACGCAGCATGCGGGTCGGATGGAGCGCGCCAGGGCCCGGGAACGAGCCCTCCACCGCGCTCTAAGCGGCATCGAGGCGGCCTTCCGGGACCGGGGGCACACAGTCGTTCCGTTCGGCTCCCTCGTGGAGAACCGGGTCCATGGACGGTCTGACTTGGACCTGCTCGTCCTGGGAGAGGTGTCGCGCGAAGAGCAGGGCGAGCTCTGGAGCATCGCGGAAGATATCACGCGCGCAGAAGGCGTGGAGTTCGATCTGCACTTCCCGAACCTCTACCGCGACGACTTCCTCGACCGAATTCAGGTGATCAAAAACGGTCGGATCGCTCCCCTGCGCGACCTCATTGCGGCCGCCACAAACCCGAAAACCCACCACGATTGAGAGATGCACGATGGATTTTGATGATTTCCTAGATCCCTACCGGCCCCTGTGGGACGAGCTCGAAGTCCTGCGTGCGCTCTTTGATCCGGCACACCCGGAACGGACCATCGCGCAGTTCACATCCGTTTTCAAAAACTTGTACGAAGACGACCGGGCCGACCTTTACGCAGACGACCAGCCGCAGGACCCGGCCGGGCGAGTCCGGCGCTTTCTGGATCGTGTAGGCCATCTCAGTACAGCGGTGCCCACCCATGAGGAGCTGGACCGGGCGCCGACCCTGCATGGCTGGTGTGCCGTGAGTTTGGGGAGCTCGCCCTTTCTGTTAGGGCAGTCCACAGGCCATCCACATCTTCGCTGGGGCGCCCGAACGCGTACGTCCGTACTCTGCCAGATTGGCCGGGATTTCACCTGGGCCAGGACGTGGAATAGGTACTATTCGCTCAGCGAGCATGCGCCGGAGACCCTATACAAAATGCAGGCCGATGGCGTGGTCTCCCCGGCGGTTGAGCTGATCCCCTTCAAGGATCGGCTAAACTGATGATGGGCCTAGACTTAGGGCACGTTCTACATGCTTGGGCAGTATGATCGGCGGTTCTTGCAACACGTTGATCGTGGATCGTGTCGTCAGACTGAGCACGCGGCCGATCAAGATGTGATGGCGGATACCAGGTATGTCATCAGGGCTGATGAACTGCGGAAAATCAGCGCTCATCTGGAGAACCTTGTTCCCCTGCGGAGGCCTCTTTCAGACCCGATCAATGAGGACAACGTGGTGACCGCCTCAGGGATCTATGCCTTCGTTAGCCGAGGCCAAAAATGGGGGCACTTATACTTGGGGATGTCCGTTGGGCGCCTGATCCGCCGCGTGAATGAACAGCGACATCTCCGTCGGTGGGCAGCTGAGGTCCTGTTGTTTCCCGTGCAAGACCTAGATCATGACACACTTGAGGTTCTGGAAAAACGGCTCCTTCGGATCTGCGCGAAGCAGTTTCCCTGGGCGATCGTGGATAATCAGCGCGATCTTTCTGCGCCGGACCCGGATCCATTCGCGCAAGAGGGCATATATCCGGACCTGGATGAGCTTGTTCTAAAGATCGCCGACTCTGTCCGTCGAGGGCTCGGGCCATCGAGGGGGTGCCGCAAGAAACTGCGCCCGACGCACACCCTGGGAACGCCAGACGGAGATATTCACGGTATCGCCACTCAAAGAGGCGGGTGGACATACCTGCTGCCCGGATCCCGGATCTCATCGCGCTATCCGAACTACCGAGCGATTGCACAGGATCCGCTTGCGCTCGAGCGTTTAGAAATCTTCTACCGTCGCGGTTTGATAGCCTGGCGTCCGAGAAAAGGACGCCGCCCGGCGGGTTTTGTTTTCACGGAACCGGTCCCGGTCAGGAGCATGCGTTCAGCCGCACGGGTCCTCTGCGTCGGCCAGACGGCTACCGAAGCCTGGGAGGCTGTAACCCTTAAGTCGGAGCCATGAAAATAGGACAACATGATACCAGAATGACAGACGTCCTCAGGGATATCGATGTGGTGTGTTTTGACGTTTTCGGCACTCTGATCGAGGTAACGGATCGGCGCCGGCCCTTCGCGCATCTGAAGCGGAAGATGACACCCGAAAAGGTCGCTCGGTTTCGCCGCATGGCGATGACGACCAAGATGAACTTGTCTGAGATCGACGCCGAGATCCAGGGCGGGGCAACCGTTGCCGACTTTGTCGTGGCCCAGGCTGCTATCAATCGCGAAGTCGTCTCCATCCGCCTCCGGGACAGTGTCGCCGAGATACTAGCCGGTCTGCCGATCCGCTATGGCGTGTGCAGTAATTTGAGCGTCGACTATGTCAATACACTGAAAATGTTTCCGGAAATCAAACCCGCGTTCAGGATCCTCTCGTGTTTTGTCGGCTGCATGAAGCCGGACCCTTTGATCTATGAACTGGTGATTAGAGCCGCAGGCGTACCCGCATCACGCCTACTGTTCGTAGGGGACACACCGGCGGCTGACATCGAGGGGCCGCGCTCAGCCGGGATGCGCGCGATCCACATCGATCGGTTCATGTCCGCTCTCGCAAGCGGAAGAACGGGTCGTACCCGGAAGGACGATTTTAATGCGGCCTTCCGCGATGCCCGCGGCACGATTTCGCCGGACCTGGACCTGGACTTGGAAAGTTGAACGGAGGTGAGCGAGTGTCCGCTTCCGAGCGGTCGAGCCCGTTTGCGAAAATCGATCTTCTCTCGGTAAATCAAGCTTCAGGCTCAGACCCATATATGTCAGCGTTTATGACCATTTTTCAGTGAGAAAATCCGGAGAAGGTGTAGACGACCACGGCGTAAAGGCTGAACAGCCGAGACCGTTCAGACAGAAAACACCGACATCAGGGGTCAGGCCCAAGACCGGGACCGCGGTCCCGGTCTGTCAGGACGAAAACCTGTGCAGCTTAGTCAGGCTTCTCGCGTCACTTCTGTGCGATAGTCGAGACAGTTTTTTTGCTGTGTAAGACTGGGGCCGCGGCCAAGATTTTGGACCGCGGCCCCAGTCTTACACAGCAAAAGCGTGACAGCTGTCACGCTTCTGTGGATCTAGACAAACTCAGGTTTTTCGCATATCTAGACAATCGACACGGCACTTCAGTGTGCCTCGGGCCCCGACAGCATGAAGAGCGGGACGCCTTAAAGGTCATCTGGAAAAGATACGTATGCCGACCGGTCCTTATGGACCCGAGGGTCGGAAATCCCCGAGACCCAGATGACTATGTTCATGCCCTCTAGGCTGTAGGACTACGTATCCGCCGGGTTTCGGTTCCGAAACATCACCTGCGGTACTTGTCCATGACCTACTACTCGGCATTTTGCGAAAAACCCACGCCGCCATCCTCTCACAGGGCCAAGCGCCACATCGATGTCCTCGCCCGGCTCGCCGTGGCGACGAGTGCGAAAAACGATCCTTCGGGGGGGGTCGCATGACCTCCATGCCGCCCCCCGACAGCCTCAAGGCGCAGACCGCGATGACGGTGGCCGCGCCCGCAAGCCCAGGCTTTGCGCAGGTTGGGGACGTTGCGGACTATCTCCGGGTCAGCCGGCGAAACGTCACTGCGTTGATGTCCGGTAAATCCCTGTTCCCCAACCGAGCCGGCCGCTTTGCCTGGGAGGACATCTGGTGGAAGCTCTGGCGTGTCAGGAACGTCCCGGTCGAGTTCTTCGGACCGATGACGCGGCCGCTCCTCACCAACGCCGATATCGCCGAAACTCTTGGCGTGCATGAGCGCTCGATCCGGCGAGATGGTGATCGCGACGAGAGCCGGTACGAGCTGCCGGCCCACCTTGATCTGTCCGAACGCATCCGGCGTCACCACCCGTTGCGCATTCAACACTGGTCTCGGGGGCTGGCTGTACCGAGCTGGCTGGAGCCCATCCCGGCTGGTCAGGGCCTCGCACTTGTGGGGCGAAAAAGCCCGGCTTCTGAGGGGCCGACACAGGTTTCGGACAGGCCCACCGACATCGGACAGTATGACAAACACCCTCCATCTTAATCCCTTGATAATGCGCGCCCGTTTGTCGTCGCCGCGCGGTTTTTCTGCCCTGACCAAATTCATGAATGAACCTTCATTCAGTTGTCACATAGTCACGCTAGTCGATGGAAAACCCGAACTCAAGCGGTGAGTCCCGGACCTTTCCGGCCTCACCGGACAACAGCCAGACCCAGCCATCCCGCCGCGGCCACCGGCCGCGATCAGGAAAGGCATGCCCAAGGAGACCCGCGATGCCAAAGACCTTCGTTCACCTCACCGACCTGCACATGTCGAACCCAGATGTTGACGAACCGCACCTCTATTCCGACACGGCCGCGATCCTGCGGGACGCGCTTGCCCGGATCGACGCCCTGCCCGACCGGCCCGAGTTCATCATCGTCAGCGGCGACCTGACCAACAACGAAGACCCGGTCGCCTATCAGCGCCTGCGGGCGATCTGGGACGACGTCGATATTCCGACCCTCTTTGCCCTTGGCAACCACGACAGCCGCCCCGATTTCCGGCGCGAGATGCTGGGCGAAAGCGCCGATCTGGACGCGCCTTACGATCATGAGGCGGTCATCGCGGGGGTCCATGTCATCGTTCTCGACAGCTCGACCCCGGATCAGATCCACGGCACGCTTGAGGACGCGCAGCTTGAATGGCTGGCCGCCGCGCTCGACCGTCACGCGGACCTGCCAAAGGTGGTCGTCCTGCATCACCCGCCGATGATGGGTGCAGACGAACCGGCCTTTGCATGCCTCGCTGCCGAAGATACCGAAAAGCTCCGCAAGGTCCTGAGCGGACGGCCCCTGTTGGGCCTCTTCTGCGGCCATATCCATCAGGACCGCGTGTCGATCTGGAACGGCGTCCCGGTCTTTGTCGGCAACGGCCACCACTCCCGGATGCAGCCCTTCAGCGACATGGCGATCGAAGCCACCGACGGCACCGGATTCTCGGTCTGCACCCTGCGCGACAGCGGGCTGACCGTGAACTTCCTGCCCCAGCCCTCCGAAGGCCGCACCGTAATGGCGATGAGCCATGAAGACGCCGCCCGCCTGATGTCCGAACCCGCCGCCGAGGTCGTGGGCTGATCCTCAGGCCCGCGACCACACCCAAACAAACCGACAGTAGACACCATGACCTTCCCCCTATCCCGCCGCGCGCTGCTTGCGCTTGGTATTGCCACCATGGCCACCGGCCCCGTCTGGGCGCAAATGGCCGACGAGATCATCGAACCGGTCGAGATCAGTTTCTACAACTACAACCTCGCCACCGCCGGGGCGGGTCACGACGCGACCGTTCAGCTGATCGAAGAATTCATGGCCGCGAACCCGATGATCAAGGTCGAGGGCGTCGGCGTGAACGTCAATGACATGGGCACCCGCGTCCAGACCGATATCGCCGCCCGCCGTCCACCGGATGTCGCGCAGGTGATCTTCTCGGACCTCGCCTACGCCGGGCAGCAGCTGGGCGCCGTGCCGATTGATCAGGCCGTGCCACAGGCCGAATGGGATGCGCATGTGGAGGGCATGGTCCCCTCGGGCCTCGACCTCGGCAAGGTCGGCGACAAGACCTATGCACTGGCTTATACCTTCTCCACCCCGATGGTATTCTACAACGCCGACCTCTTTCGTGAGGCCGGGCTGGACCCCGACCAGCCACCCAAGACATGGGAAGAGGTCAAGGACTACGCCCTGACCATTCAGGACAAGACCGAGGCCAACGGATTTGCCGGCGGCATCATCGGCGTGCAGGCCGGCCCGTACGACTGGCTGCTGCAATCCGTCATCCTGTCCAACGGCGGCAGCGTGATAAACGATGCGGGCACGGCCGTCACCTTTGACCGGCCCGAGACCATCGAGGCAGTCGCCATGCTGCGCGGTCTCAAGGATGCGGGCGTCTACGGCAATATCTCTACCGGGGAGGCGCTGGAAAGCATGGCGGCGGGCAAGCTTGCGATGTACATCAACTCATCTGGCCTGCAGAACCACCTGCTGAGCCAGGCCGAAGGCAACTATGAACTGCGCGCCGCGCAGATGCCGGGCTTTGGCGAGCGTCCCGCGTCGCCGACCAATTCCGGCAGCGGGCTGGTCATGTTCTCTCAGGACCCGGTCAAGCAGCGCGCGGCGTGGGAGCTGATGAAGTTCCTCACCTCCGAACGGGGCTACACGATCATCACCTCCAAGATTGGCTACCTGCCGCTGCGGACCGCCATCGTCGACGATCCGGAGTATCTGAAGGACTGGGTCGATGCGAACCCGCTGGTCCGCCCGAACCTCGCCCAGCTTGAGCGGATGGAGCCGTGGCGGTCGTACCCCGGCACCAGCTATCGCCAAGTCGCCGCAACGCTGATGGAGGCCGCCGAGCAAGCCGTCTTTGGCGACGGCGACGTGGCCGAGATCATGCAAGGCGCGCAAGCCCGAGCCCAGGCCATGATGCCCGGAAGCTGACCTGAACTTCGGGTCGGCCCCCGGGTCGGCCCGATCCGCCCCCGTTCCTTCGAGGAGCCGAAATGACCGTCGCCGATATCCACACCCCTGCCCGCGCACAGCCGCGCCGATCCCTGAAGATCGGGCGCCTTTCGTTGCCCTGGTTCTTCCTCTTCCCGGCGATTGCCACCTTCGTCATCTGGATCTACGCGCCGCTTGTGCAGGCGGCATGGCTCAGCTTCTACGACTGGAACATGCTCCCTTTCGCACCCAAGACTTTCGTGGGCTGGAAGAACTACGAAAACATCCTCGCCCTGCCCAAGCTCTGGCAGGCGCTTGGCAATACCGCGATCTACATGCTGGGGATGCTGCCCTTTTCGGTGCTCGTGCCGCTGGCCATCGCCATCTGGACCGAAGATCTGCCGCCCCGCGCCCGCAACATCTATCGCGCGCTGATCTTCCTGCCGATGATCATCGCCCCCGTGGTCGCCGCATCTGTCTTCCGCTGGCTGCTCGACCCCGGGCACGGGCTGGTGAATGTCGGGATCACGGCGCTTGGCTTCGAACCCGTCCAGTTCCTGAACGACCCCGATATCGCCATCTGGACGATCATCTTCATCACCGGGTGGAAGCTCGTCGGCTTCGCGACCCTTATCCTGTCGGCCGCCAATGCCAATATCGACCCCTCGCTGGTCGAGGCCGCGCGGATGGACGGCGCGACCCGCTGGCAGATCATCCGCGACATCCGCCTGCCGCTGCTCAGTTCGACCATCCTCTTCCTCGTGATGATGACAATCCTTCTGGGCGCACAGTGGAGCTTTTCCTATATCCACGTCCTGACCGAAGGCGGCCCGCTCGGCGCGACAACGAACATCTACTACCTGCTGTGGGAGTTCGGGTTTTCCTCCCTCTCCGTCGGGTGGAGTTCCGCCGCCGCGATGATCCTCTTCCTCGGCTTCGGCGCCCTCGCCTTCCTCCTGCTGCGTCTGATGGAGCGCTATTCTTTCCATGACAGCTGAAACCGCGACCTTCGCCGTCCCGCGCCGCCGGGCTGTCCGCCGCGCGGGCGCGACCCGGATGCTGCCGGGCCATGCGGCCATGATCCTTCTGTCGCTCATCTGCGTCTTCCCGGTCTACTGGATGATCGTCAGCTCCCTGAGGCCCGCCAACCGCATCTTCGAAGGCACGCTCTGGCCGACGGCCCCGTCGCTGGAAAACTACGCCCAGGCCCTTCAGTCGATCCCCATGGGCGCGATGCTGTGGAACACGGTTGTCGTCTCCGCCTCCGTCACGGTGATCCAGCTTCTGACCGGGGTGCTCGCGGCCTATGCCTTCGCACGCTTCCGGTTCCGGCTGGACTGGGTGGTCTTCGGGCTGGTCGCGCTGACATGGCTGGTCCCGTTGCAGGTCGTGATGATCCCGAACTACCTGCTGGTCGCCCGGCTTGGCCTTCTGGACACGGTCACGGCGCTGGTCCTGCCACATTTCGCCCATGCGCTGGCGATCATGCTGCTGACCCAGTCGATCCGCGCCTTCCCGAAAGAGGTGCTCGAGGCCGCGCGCATGGACGGGGCTGGACATTGGCGGGTTCTGTGGGGGATCATCGTGCCGAACCTCCGCGGGATGATCGCCTCGCTTGCGATCCTGATCTTCATCTCGACCTGGAACGAATATTTCTGGCCGCTGCTGCTGACCCGCACGGCCGAAAATTCGGTCGTCCAGATCGGCATCCAGATGTTCATCACGCAGGAAGGGACGCAATGGGGTCCGCTGATGGCCGCCTCGACCATGGCCAGCCTGCCGATCCTGATCTTTTACGTGGTCCTGCAAAGGCAGGTCATTCAATCCTTTATGAAATCGGGGTTGCGCTGATGAAATTCGACCGAATTCTTTCCGTGCCGGGGGCCTATAACATCCGTGACCTCGGCGGATATCCGGGCACGCAGGGCAGCACCCGCTGGCGCAGCATCCTGCGCGCCGACAGCCTGCACCGGCTGGACGGCCCCGCGATGGACCAGCTGCACGCCATGGGGCTCACTACGGTAATCGACCTGCGGCACGCGGCGGAACACGCACGCTTCCCCAACCCCTTTGCTGACCATCCGGCGGTGATCTACCTTCAGATTCCGCTGTTCGAGAGCCTGCGGATCCCCCACGACATTCCCGAAGATCAGGTGCTGCGCACGCTCTACACCCAGGCGCTCGACAAGCGGCACGACGCCATCGCCCGGACCCTGACCGCGATTGCCGAGGCCCCCGATGGCGCGGTCATGTTCCACTGCACCGCCGGCAAGGACCGCACCGGGCTGATCGCCGCGCTGCTGCTCGCGCTTGGCGGGGTGGATGCCGAGACCATCGCCACCGACTATGCCATGACGCGCGAGTTGCTGGAGCCGATCATCGACGGCCTTCAGGCACATGTTCTGGAACAAGGCACCGACCCGGCCATTGCCGCCGCCGTGCTGGGCAGCGACCCGCAGTCGATGCTGCATCTGCTGGCCCATCTGGACGCGACCTACGGCGGCATCCACCCCTATCTCGACCGGATCGGCCTGACGCCTGCGACGGTCGACGCCCTTTGCGCCCGTATCATCGACATGGAGGCAACCGCATGACCGGTGTCAGCATCCGCGACATCCGCAAATCCTATGACGGCAAACAGGTGGTTCATGGCCTGAACGCCGAGATCCCGGATGGCTGTTTCGCCGCTATCGTCGGCCCGTCGGGCTGCGGCAAGTCCACCCTGCTGCGCATGATCGCGGGGCTGGAGCAGATCACCGGCGGAGAGCTGCGGATCGGCGATCACTTGATGAACGATATCGAACCCTCGGACCGGGGTTGCGCCATGGTCTTTCAGAACTACGCGCTCTATCCTCATATGACCGTGGCCGAGAACCTCGCCTATCCGCTCAAGATCGCCCGCCTGCCCAAGCCCGAGCGTCAGACCCGGATCGAGGAAGCCGCCCGCATCCTCGGCCTCTCCGAGCTTCTGGACCGCCGTCCCGCGCAGCTCTCCGGCGGGCAGCGGCAACGTGTCGCCATGGGCCGGGCCATCGTGCGCAAGCCGGATGTGTTTCTGTTTGACGAACCGCTCTCGAACCTCGATGCCAAGCTGCGGGTACAGATGCGGCTTGAGATCAAGCGCCTGCACCGTCAGCTTGGTGCAACCTCGGTCTTCGTCACCCATGATCAGGTCGAGGCGATGACCATGGCCGATCTGCTGATCGTCATGAACGGCGGCCGGATCGAACAGATCGGCTCCCCGGCCGAGGTCTACGCCCACCCCGCTACGACCTTCGCCGCCAGCTTCATTGGCTCGCCCGCGATGTCGCTGTTTCCCGTCCGGATCGCCGATGGTGTTGGTCATCTGACCGGCGCGGAGGATCATAGGATCGACCTGCCGGGCGTCCGGGCCTCCGGCGACACGATCCTTGGGCTGCGGTCCGAAGATGTCTCCCTCTCGCCCGCCACCGGCAAGGTCCAAGTCCGGATCGAGCTGATCGAGGATTTCGGCGCCGCGCGGCTGGCCCATTGCCGGATGCCGTCGGGCGACTCCGTGGCCGCCACCTTGCCCAAGTCGACCACCCTGCGCGAAGACATGCTGGCGTGGCTCGACTGGCCAGCAGAGGCGCTTCACCTGTTCGACCCACTCAACGGCAGGCGGACCGACCGCACCGGTATGGCCACGTCGAACGTCGGCCCCGAATTCGTCAGCTGATTCGGGGCGCGATTGCCGTCACGCCGGACCTGGACCGCCGATCTTGACCTGTCGGTTAAGGTCGGCGGCGCGCTCAACTTCCAGCACCAGCGCGTCGCTCAGCGGCAGGGCATAGCCGTCGTCCATCAGCGCCTTGATCCGTGCGATGTGGGCCGGGTCCCATTGCGCGATCCCCTCGGCCACCTCGCGCGCGGCACTGGCCAGCGCGTCATCCGGCACGACCCGCGTGACAAAACCAAGCGAAGCAGCCTCTGTCGCAGGCACGCGGCGGGCGGTGAGGGAGATTTCCTTCGCCGTCGACGGCCCGACGACCCGCGGTAGGCGCTGCGACAGGCCCCAGCCCGGCAGCAGCCCGATCTTGGCATGGGTGTCCTGGAAATACGCGCTCTTGTCACTTAGCACTTAAATGTGAGAATGCGGTCGATTTGAAGATTTTTGGCACTTTAAGCTGAGAATCATCTGGCCCGGGTTTCATATCAGTTGGAACTGCTGGGGTGGTCCCCACTCGATCGCCGGGCTTACCAAATGGTCTGTCGCCATGACAAAGCGCTTTCTGTTCTCGCCCATCATGTGCCCGTGCAGCATCTTCAGCATCGGTGGCCCTGCGCGGTCAATGATCGCCACGCCTGCCAGGAGCGCGGGTCGGATGCAGAGTGGCAGGATGGGGTGTTTTGGCGAATGTGGAAACGAAGTCTCCCTGGCCAGTATGGCATCGAAATCGGGGACGATGGCGCCGAGGAGCCGGTAGCGCCAGAGATCGCCGTCACGCGGGGGCGGCCAACCGCTGAGCCCTGCGCGCGGTCTACTGACGACGATAGTCGCGCGGACGTGGGAGGATCGGAAGCGGCTCGCCAAGGTCATCCCCGAGCTCTCGTCGGCGCAGAGCGCTGTCACGATCCTTTCCGAGGAACCGCCGGACCGGAACCGCAAAGTCAGCGACTTCGTCAAGAAGATCGAGGGAATGCTCGAGCTCGGCCGCCGCACAATCGCGATCCTATCTACCCCGGAGATACTGTCCCCGCCGCTGGCTCTTCTTGAGACCGCCCGGGTCATCCTGCCGCCGCTCAATGCGCGCATGCTCACCTTGATGCTCGAATATCTGTACCCCGGCGCCGATATTCAGGTCCCGCTGACGGACATCCAGATAAGCGCCTTCCCGCCGCTGGCGTTCGGTCCGGCTTTCATCGCTGAAGACGCGGAGGAAGCGGTCACCCATCTGCGTCGCCTCGCGGCACGCCCTATCGCCATGACGACCGGTCCAACGCTCGACCATGTCCATGGCCAGCCCGAAGCCGTCGGGGCGCTCCGGCAGGTCGTGCGCGACCTCGAGGCGTGGCGGGCCGGGAAGATCAGGTGGGCCGAGGTGACCAGATCGTTCCTCTTGTACGGGCCGCCCGGGACGGGAAAGACGCTACTCGCCCACGCTCTGGCTGGATCGGCCGGTATCGATTTCGTGAAGACCAGCTACAGTGACTGTCAAAAATTCGGGCACCAAGGTGACATGCTGCGCGAGCTGAACGCAGCGGCAGACCGCGCGATCGCCGGGACACCCGCAGCGTTTTTCGTCGATGAAATCGACAGTTTTTACGCGCGCGGCATGTCTCATAACGGATATGTGATCGGAGTCGTCAACGGCTTGCTCACATTGATCGACCGGCTTTCGGCGACCGAAGGGGTCGTTTTGATCGCCGCCACAAACGACCCGCAGAGGGTCGATCCCGCCGTCATCCGGTCCGGGCGGTTTGACCGTCACGTCCGGGTCAACGCGCCGGATCGGGCCGGAATCCGCAGCATGCTGGAGGCGGCCCTACGATGAACGTGACTGACACAGACCTGGATCGTCTGGCGGATCAACTCCTCGGCCTCTCCGGGGCGGAGGTGGCTGCCGTCATCCGTGACGCGCGCACCAGGGCCCGGTCGGCGGAGCGTGAGCTGACGCTCACGGACCTCCAGGCCGCAGCTGACGCGGTCCAGCCGAACCCGGACCAGGACCTTCTCTGGCGCGTCTGTATACACGAGGCCGGTCACATAGTCGCGGGGCATCTGCTGAGCCTGCCGCCAGCGACATCGGCCCGCGTCACGCCGCGCGGAGGTGAGGTTCTACGGGCCCACTTCGCTGCAAGACGATGACGACCGAGATGACCTTGTCTGAGATCGACGTGGAGCTCCAGGGCGGGGCGACCGTTGCCGACTTTGGCTTGGCTCAAGCTGCTATCAATCGCGAAGTCGCCTCCATCCGCCTCCGGGACAGTGTCGGCGAGATACTAGCCGGTCTGCCGATAAGGTATGGCGTGTGCAGTAATTTGAGCGTCGACTATGTCACTGCACTGAAAATGTTCCCCGAAATCAAACCCGAGTTCAGCATCCTCTCATGTTTTTCCGGCTGTATGAAGCCGGACCCCCGAATTTATGAGCTGGTGCTCGAGGCCGCAGGCGTGCCAGCAAGCCGCATCCTCTTCGTCGGCGACACCCCTGCGGCTGACATCGACGGGCCGCGTCGGGCCGGGATGCGCGCGATGCACATAGATGATCTGATCGCGGTTCTCACTGGCGGGGGGACGGGCGGACCCGACGCTTTCACCAAAGCGTTTCGCGCAGCCCGAGGCTCCATTTCAAAGGACCTCGACATAGAAAGCTGATCGGTCACAGATCGGCGCCGTCCCGTGGGTCGACAAGAATGTCCTCTAAGGGGTGAGGATGTAGCTCATGCCAACGCGACTGCGCGGCGAACTCAACCGCGTTCTCTTGCTGCCAACAGCGACGAGCGTCCGCATCCGGCGCTGGCGCCGCGTCGTCCTTACGCTCGTCGACCATCTGATCCCCTCTTAATTTACAGACCGGGACCACGGTCCCGCCACTGACCCGAGCCACGGGTAAGTCATGCGCGAAATCGCGATCAGTTTATCATGATTGAAGCCGAAACAATCATCGTTATCTATGGATCCGCCCTCTAGCTCGGTAGATTCGGCCGGGCTTCCAGCCTGACCCATATGCGAAAAAAGAACACGCTGGGTGAACGGCGGAGAGGTTTTATCTTGCTCGGGGGCGATGCAGGTTGGCATCGTCGATCTAGACAACGCGAAAAAATCACCTATCTTAGTCCTCGACACTGGTGCGTTAGCGCGCCTCGGACCCCGCGAATGGACGCGACGGTCTTAAAGGTCACCTAGAAAAGATATACATCGGCCGACCTGCTTCTCGTGGGTCCTGAGGGTCGACCCCCCGGAATCTAGGTGATCAGCGTCTCTACGCCTTCAGGCTAAGACTTCAGTATCCGCCAGGTTTCGTTCTCAAAACGGTTCTAGGCAGATATCAGATGGGCTTCTTTTCACTTACAGATAACGGGCGGAGCGCTGAGCTCGATCGGCGGACGGGGTTTGCGAAAAACCATCTTGTTGGCCGATGCCATCACCCTGCGGTTTGTGGGGTGATCGCGTGAAGCACGAGGCCCAGAACCTTGAACACATGCAGGCGCAGATGGCGCTCCTCGCCCATGCGGACCCCAGTAATCTGGTTACGCCCGTTGAAGCCTCAGTCGCCACCAACGCTGAGCGCCCAGAAACAGATATCTATGACATCGACCTGAAGAACCCGGGCCTGACGCGAGCGCAGCTCGAAGATCAGCGCTGGAAGGTAAGCGCGCCGGTAGCTGCAGCCACCTTCATGCGCCTCGGGCTTTCGCTCGAAGGTAGGGCGACCCGTCGGATCTATGCGTGGCCCCTCATCCTCAAGCTCGAAGGGGTATCCGAAGAGCTGGCGCAGTGCGCTTCTCCTGACACTCACCCGCATCTCTTCGAAGATCTGATCGATGCGAAAAACGCAGCCCTCTTGCTGGGGATGTCACAGCCGCATCTGCGGAAGCTGGTGGATGCTGGACAGCTGTCTGGGTGCGACGTCATCCGCCTCGGGGCACGGCGCATGTACCGGTTCAGAGCGGCCGAGATCGAGGCCGAAGCGCGTCGTAGGATCGCTGCGCGTCTGGTCGGAGGAACCTCCAGATGCGCGCAATAACTCAATGTGCGCGCATCGCCCAGCAGGTGCGCTTTCCACCTCAATCTAAACGGAATAACAGAAACACTAGGTCAAAGAGTCACCCGCTCTATTACCTAGTGTACTTGTTATTCACGAGAGGACACCCGAATATGCGCGCATCACCTGTTATTTGCGCGCATTCTACTTCCCACCCCGGAACGGACCGCGCGACATGACCAACAACGCCACACCGACCACCCTACAGGATCTCCTCAACCTCGTCGTTGACCCGACCGATCCGCTGAAAGTGGGGACCGGTGTCGCCAACTATCGCGCAGCGCTCAACTGCGTCATGCGGCTTAAGGGTATGCCGTCGGACTTGGCGCTCATCCCAGCGGAGGCTGAACTCATCCTGACCGCCGTCGGCGCGGCGATCAAGCACGGGTCGACACCGAAACCGATCCCGCGAGTGGTTCCATCCCGCCTGAAGACCATCTTCGAGAAGGCGGCGCTAACCACGGCAAGGCCTCGCCTGTCAGCCTGGGAGCAGCTCCGGAACTTCTTGGACGCGCTTGCCGAAGAGCTGGACATCGACCCCAAGACATTCACCCCGATCAACCATACCCTGGCGAACTTCGCCTCCGCAGAAGGGCTGACACCGCCCCAGGTCACGAACGACTGGCTCGTCACGAAGTTGAAGCAGGCTTCGGCGAAAGAAGCCGCAAGCCTGAGGGACGCCGCCAAACTGGTTCAGCGGTACCATAACCATCTGCCCTCCGACATTAGGCCCATCATCATCGACGACCTGCCAGCGATCGCTGGTCAGAGAAAATCCGGAGATCTGCCCCCACTCATCGGCCAAGCCCTAGCCGAATACCTTGAGGAGAAACGTGACCCCGGCATTCTCCAAGGAGTCGACGGCAAGGTTCGGGTATCCGACGATGGGGTCGGTATCCATTCGGAGATCGCGATCAGTCAGGCGCTCAAGTGGTACCATGACTGTCTGGTTGCGACGGGGTATCTGCCTCCCGCGTCAAACGCGAGCACCCAAGAGATCGCGCGCCTCGACTGGCTGGAGACTGCTGTGGCGGAAAGTCTGGCGGATCTGCGCCGAGACCCTGAAAACAGGCGCCTGCCGTGGAAACCGATCGGCGCCAAGAAGCTCAGCGAGCACTTCAAGTACGTTCTCAACTTCACGTATCGGTTTGCACCCGAAACGAAATCTGAAGTTCTCCGGATCGAAAAGATCAGGGGTATTTTTGCTGACCTTCTCAGCGATGAGATGACCCCCGAAAACAAGAAGTTCTGCCTATCGATCCTGTCGAACGACGAGAAAATGTGGGTCGTTCTGAACATGCACACGCTTCTCTTCCAAGAAGCACAGGATGCATGGCGAGACTACCCTCATCAGTCCCCCGTAAGGCAGGCCCAAACCCTGAATCTCGCCATACTGGCGGCTATCGCGGCCATCGAGACAAGCTTCCCGTTCCGGTCCCATACGGTGTTGAACCTCTCGCTGTTTGGGGAGGACCCGGACATCAAGCTCCCCTCAGAACATCCGAACCGGGTCGAGTTCGATGTTGTCCGCCGCATCATCAAGAACCGTGAAACCTTCACTGGCGATCTGGACGACAGCGAATCCAGTCGCCCCAGAGAGATCCTCGACTGGTTCGTGGGAGGACCCCGCGAAGCGATCTTGAAGAACGCATATTTTCTGCCGGTCCGGAGCCGGCAGCCTGATCTCTTATTCTGTGGGTATAGCTACAAAAGATATAATGAAACCCTTCAATTTCATTCGGCACGCCTCGGTCTTCTCATGAAGACACACCAGTGGCGCCATGCAGTAGCCTCCATTCTCATAAATCTGGAAGGCGCCAATATTGAGGATATCGCCGCCGTGATGAACATTTCGGTCGCCGTTCTTCTGAAAAGATACGCGTTCATTCGAAAATCCCTGCGGGTGGCCCGGGGGATGCGTAATCTCGACAAGCTGCGCGCCGACCTGAACGAAAATATCATGTCATCGCGCGCACAGGCCCTGAAAAACCGGAGAGAACAGAAATGACCTCTTATCTGGGTTCATACAAAAAGAAGATCGACGATCTTGAGGGGAGCGGATTTTGTAAAAATTGTCTTCGGGTTCTGGAAAAGTACTTGAAAGTACGTCCACCTATTCATGTTGTTACGAAAAATATTCTGGATGTCTTCATCGAAGATAAATATGAGCGCATTGGTCATCTCTCAAGAGCTCTGAGCCGGGTTGATCCGAACCACCCCGATCTTCCCATTATCTACGGCCTGAATCGGACCCTGGCAAAAAAGAATCGGAAACCTTCGTCCATTTGTAAAAAGGGCAGTGAACCAACACTCGGTATCCCGATCAGCGAAGTTCCTAAAGACTATCGGGACCTGATGTTAAACTTCAAAGAAGGCCGCACTAGAGAGAACCATTTCTCGACCCTCCGCAGGATACTTGGGGCCGCTCGACGCGCACACCTCCCGGAGGTGGTGAACCATGAAAGCATCGTGGCGTTCAGACGAGAGATATCCTCCCTGGCTCCAGTGACCGGGCACATCTTTATGACCAAGACCCGCGCCATTGCGAAGGCGCTCGGCCTAGACCCCATCTTGATCGAACAGCTGGATGCGGAGTGTCGGCATTTCGCCTACCGGGCAGAACAAGAGGGGTCTGTTCGCAAGAAGGCGTTCCGCGCGAACCCCGTCACGCCCCTGCTCTATGCGGAGCAGGCGCTAAGCGCCTATCAGGAGGCGATGCAGGTCGGGATCGGCCGGCAGACCCAGCACAAGCTGTTCACGGTGGCAGGAATGCTCTCATTCCTGTCGTATGACCCGGAACGTCTGAGTGATTTCTGTGCGTTCCGGCTCGGCGAGAACATCTTTCTGGATCCCTTCGGCTGGCACTCGGACTTCCTGTCCAGCAAGACCTCAGAGGACCGGGCCGTTCCCTATTTCCCGAAGATCCTTGCCGAATTCCTGAATGACCTCATTCTGCTCGGGGCGGACCCATCCCCCGATAACCTGCACCGCCTTTATGCGCAGCGGGCAGCCTACAAGGGACCGCTCTTCGCAACCGGCGACTTGGTCACCGGTTACGGGAAGGGACACCTTTCGGCCCTGGTAAAGGAGCGGACCGGACACGGAACGCACGCGGCCCGCAAAGCCATGACCGACTACATCGTGCGAAACGGGGGCTCCATTCAGGACGTCATGGACATGCTGGGGCACCGGAACCCCACGACAGCGAAAGAAGCGTATGAGGTATTCGCCCCCCAGTTCAGGCGCGAGAGGGCGAGCGCGGCCCTGAACGGTATACGTGAGGCGGACGCAAAGAAGGGCCCGCGGAGAAATCCGGCGACAGGGCGGCTGGTCGATCCGAAGAAAATCTACCAGTCCGGCAAACAGTTCAAGAACGGAACGGGCGCCGAGGACACCCCATCGGTCTCACTACCCTTCAGTGAGCCGGACCCGCTCGCGTATACCGCACCTGGGCGGGATTTCCAGAAACGACGCTCGCGTCCGCATCAGGCACATCGGTCAGGCGCTTCTAGGTAGCCAGGATCAACAGTACCCAGCACGCCGGATGCGGGACCGGGCCCCGTTTCATCTTGGCGAGGTGCAGGAAGGACTCCGTCAGGTCCGATAACCGGATCGCGATCATGACTACTCTCCCCCGTCAGCAGCCGCAGACATACGCCGCGCGCCCTTGCGCCCCACATCAACTTCCAATCCGTTTGGACCAGCCTTTACTGATGTTGAAAGACCCAGAAGAGCTGCGAGGGCCTGCTGTCCCTCATCCAAAGAGGATCTATCGCGACCACTCCGGAACAGACCTTCTGTGACGTGCTCAAGCCACTTTTCAGGAACGCTGGTCTGGTGTTCCTTCTCCATCTCAAGGGTTGCCTCGATAATCCAGGAGGCGCGGGCCATGTCATGCTGAAACCGACGAAACTCCTCGGCCACCTGAAGATCACGTGTGTAAAAGTGACGGAGCCACTGAACAGCCGCGGCGAAAGCGCCAAAAGCCGCTACTGTGAGACCGATGGGCTTCAGGATCACCGCCCATATCTGGATGTTCGTGGCGCTATCGCCAAGCGTTTCTGGGGTCATGGTGTTCAATGCGAGGTAACCAGCAAACGCTCCGGCGCCCGCTAGAACAAGGAAAACCGCGATCCGGGCAAATGCGACCATCAGCCCGTGTGTCGGTTTTCGTGCGGCAAGCTGAAGGTCCTTCTGAAGGTCAGCGAACAGTTTTCGGCGCGCGTCCTTATGACTCTTGATGTCCAGCTTAGCCTCTCTATCAGCCAGAGAGGCCTCAAGTTCCTTCAGACGTTGGCGTTCCCCATCGATCTCTTCTTTTGCCCTTTCAAGTATACGATCTCGTTCATCCGTGATCTCGGTCCGCATGCGTTCCCGCTCGGCCTCAAGCAGGCGCTGCTCCTCTGCGCGCTGCTCGGCCAAGGTGGCAAGGGCGCCCTCAACCCCTTGAGTGAACCCCCGAAAGGAGCGATCGATGTTCTCGGCGAAGTTGCTCAACTGTCCGATGGCGCTCCCCGGATCAGCATCGGAGGGAGCTATGACGCCGTTCAGGACGTCGAAAGCGCTGATGACCGCGGCTCGACCTCGCCCCTCCCGCCACCGATCCTCCCCAGAGCTTCCTTCCCGGCTTACCTGGAGTTGATCCAGTTCGTTTTCAGCTCCCCTGCTCAACACGAACCTGATGGTTGTCGTCTCGTTCTGACGGTTCCGGTCAACAGCTATGGTCGTCTGTAAGCTAAGCCGCGCAGTTTTGATCGTGTAACGCCCGGCCTTTGGTGGCGTTTCCTCCAAATTCAGGGCACCAAGGATGGAAATCCCGAAGAATTCCGGGATGATTTTCACCTCTTCGCCGCTCAGGCCGTCAGCTGAGGCAGCCGCCCTCGCGGCCTCAGCTGCACGCATGACAATGTCATGTACAGCGGCATCATCGAGGCGACGGATTCTGAAAATTTCGTTCGACATCTGAAATGCGCCTCACTGGGATAATGATCAGGGTTTCTTTTTCCGGATCGTCTGGCTCTCCGGGTCGTATTCCAGCTCATGCAGGGTCCCGTCCCGGATCGCCTGCACGGCCCGGCTCACGTGCTCGGGCAGCACATAGAACCACTCTCGCGGGTACACCTTCCGGCCGAACCGGTCCGTGATCCACAGGTCGCGCGGCCGGGCCGCGTCGAAGAACCGGTGCAGGAGCCCCTCCACCTTGCGCCAGGACAGGTTCACCAGGTCATAGGTCGCCACCAGCTCCACCGGGGCCAGGAGGAAGGTCGGGTCGTTCCGCGCGTCCGCGATCCGGCGCCGTACCTCCTGGGTGGTGACCCCGATCTTCAGGAGGATCCCGCTCACCTCCGCGATCGCCGGGTCCTTCGACCTGCTCCGGACCACGTAGACGGTCCCGGTCAGGTCGATCCGGTCCGCCTCCCAGTCCGGGTCCATCGCCCCGAGCCCGTGGCGGTGGATCGCGCGCGCGGTCGGGTCGTCCGCCAACGCCTTGCGGAACGACGACAGGAGCGGGTCGCTCTCCATCCCGTTCGAGAAGATGATCCGGAGCCGGTGATCCCGCTTGCCGGCCCGCGCGGTCATCTCCGCCTTCTCCGCCACGTAGGTCAGGAGCCCCTTGCGGATGAACAGGGACCCCTCATCGACCCGGACCTCCTCGTTGAAGTTGATCGGGCGGACCTCCCGGTCCCCCGCCTCGAGCGCCGCTTGGGTCCGCTCGAACATCTCCCGGAACCGGTCGAAGTCGTGGCAGGGGTAGAACTCCGCCCGGTGGTCCGGGACCAGCCGGTCCTCCGCCGGGGTCACATGCTTGATCGTGGTGAACGCGTCCGAGACGTCCAGCTCCTCATCGTCGAAGATGTCGTCGAGGGAGGCGGGGATCTCCCCCTCGTCCGGCTCCTCGCGCCAGTCCCGCTCCGGGGGCGGCGGCTCAGCGGTCAGGGTCAGCGGGGTCCCGGACAGGAGCCCGTTCCGGTCCGCATCCGCCAGGTCCCCGGCCGGGCCGCGCGCGAGAAGGCCGGCCCAGAGGATCCCGAGTCGCATCTCATCGTAACCCGTCGCCTCCGGGTCCGGCACGTGACCGGTCCGCTCGAAGAACCGGTTCACCTCACGTACCAGCTCCGCGTCCCGCTCCCCCTCCGGGGTGCGCGCGGCCCGGGCCCGGATCCTCACGTCCAGGAGCCCCAGCTCGTCCTCCTCCGCGAGGATCTCGTCGATGGACCGGTATCGGGGCATGGATCAGCCCTCCGCCTGGGCGGCGCGCAGCCGCTCCGCCTTCTTGGTCCGGATGTAGGCGTGCGCCTCCGCCAGCCGGCGCTCCAGGTCGTCGGCCGCGTGCGGGTTCGGGGGGCGCCCCTCCTGGGCGGTGAACCGCTTGATCCGGGGCCAGAGGACCAGCGCCTCCTCCTCCGTCATCTGGATCCGCTGCGCGACCATCGCGCTCTGGATCTGCTGGAGGAGCGGGGTGTCGAGCGCCTTCGAGGCGACGTCGAACCCCTCCCGGAACGGGTTGATCGAGTCGATCAGGTCGATGTCCAGCTCGCGCACGTTGATGAACTTCTTCACCATCCGGATCAGGTTCATCGCGTCCGGGGCGTTCGGCTCCGGGTCCGGCCCGGCCGTGGTCCCGCCCTCGTCCGGCTCCCCGGGCCCCTTCTCCGCCTCCTCCTGCGCCATGCGGCGCGCGATCGCGGCGATGTTCATCCGGGCGGCCAGGTCCTGGCGGATCGCCTCCGTCTCGTCCGGGGTCAGGTTCTCGTAGCTCTTCTCGATGATGTCGGTCAGGATCAGCTGGGTCGCCACCTCCGGCGCCACGTCATCCGCCACGGTGCGCCGGTCGATCTGCTGGCACGCCTTGGCGACCAGCTCGTGCATGTCGTTCTCGACGATCTCGCGCGCCCGGGCGGTCGGGGGCAGCATCAGCCCGCCGATCCCGATATGGACTCGCCCCTCATCATCCACCTCGACCGGGGGCCGGGTGTCCCCGTCCTCGCGCCGGTAGAACTTGAAGTTCGGCTGCAGGACCTGCTCCATCAGGAGCGCGCCGGAGATCGCCTTCAGCATGTCGTTGACCGCGTCCGTGACCACCCCGGTCTCCACCCCCGGCTCCGCCACCAGGTTGGTGAACTGGGCGTGACGCTTGCCGGGCGCGTCCCGGGTGGCGCGGCCGATGATCTGCACGATCTCGGTCAGCGAGGACCGGTACCCGATGGTCAGGGCGTGCTCGCACCAGACCCAGTCGAACCCCTCCTTCGCCATCCCGAGCGCGATGATGATGTCCACCTTCGCCCGGTCCGCCGCGTCGTCCCGCCTCCCGTCCGGGCCGAGGATCTCCCGGGTCAGTGCCGCCTTGACGAAGTCCCGCTCCTTCACGTCATCGACCAGGTCCGCGACCTTCAGGACCCGCCCGTTCGGCAGCTTCACGAGGTCGAACCCTGTCTCCGGCTCCCGGCCGATCACCTCGCCGAGCGCGTGAAGGATCGCCCCCACCTCCGCCTGCTTCACGTCGACCGCCTCGGCGGAGCCGCGGTGCGGGATGTGGATGATCGTCTTGAGGTCCGGGTTCAGCACCTCCGGGATCGCGGTCAGGTAGCTGTCCCGGTAGAAGCTGTAGGAGATCCCCAGGCTCTTGAGGAACCGGTACCCGTCCAGCTGCTCGTAGTAGCTGTAGGTGATCGACCGGAACAGCGCCTCATCCTCCGGGCGCAGGACCGGGACCGTGTCGCCCCGGAAATAGGACCCGGTCATCGCCATGATATGCGCCCGGCCCCGGGCGAGGAGGCGGCGCAGGATCTCGCCCAGCCGGTTGTCGTCCCCGGCCGAGACGTGGTGGAACTCGTCGATCGCGATCAGGCAGTCGTCAAACGCCGCGGTCCCCTCGGCCTCCGCGATCTCGTCGAAGGCGAAGCGGAAGGTGGCGTGGGTGCAGACCAGGACCCGGTCGTCGGAGGCCATGAACTCCCGCACAGCGCGCACCTTGCGTGCGGTCGCCCCGTCCTCCGCCCCGTTCAGGCAGAGGTTCCAGCGGGGCTGGACCTCCCAGTCCGCGAAGAACCCCGACGAGGTGAGGTCGGTGGACCGGAACGAGGCCCCGATCGAGGTCTCCGGAACGCAGACGATCACCTTGCCGACCCCCTGGTTCTCCAACTTGTCGAGCGCCACGAACATGAGCGCGCGGGACTTGCCGGCGGCGGGGGGCGCCTTCAGCAGCAGGAACTGGGCGGCGCGGGCCTCATAGACCCGCGCCTGCATGGGGCGCATCCCCATCGCGTTCGGCGTCTGGGTCTTCCCGGTCTGGCCGTAGGTCACGCGGACGAAATCGGACATCAGGCGGCCCCCTTCTTCAGTTTCTTGACCCGGGCCGCGTAGAGCTTGAACAGGTGCTCCAGCCGCTCCGTGTCGTTCCGGAACGGGCGGCCGATATACATGCTCTCCAGGAGGTCATCGTTCGCCTTGTGGGCGGCGCGGAGGTCCTCCGGCATCTCGTCCGGGTCGTAAAGGTCCGCGATCGTCTTCGGGTGATGCATGAGTCGGCAGCGCAGGATCGCCATCGCGGACTTCGTCAGCGCGGCGAGCTGTTCCTCGGTGAATTTCGGGACCGGGAAGGTGTTCCAGCCGAGGGTGTTCGAGTAGCGGAAGTCGGACTTCAGCTTCCCACAGACCGTCCCGATCCAGACTAGGTGGAGGCGGGAGGCGATCAGCGCCATGCACCAGTCGGGGGCGTCGTAGAGGGCGAAGGCCAGATTTGAGATGATCACATCGGATGATTGACGATCAAACGGAAGGTAAGGACGAAATTCAGATGAAACACTCGGCACCGCGATTGAGTGGTGTTTGGCGGTGTCCTGTATCTGAACAAACCGATATGGGGTCTCCGCATGAGGGCGCGTCGTCGGGGCTCTACTTTCTAGTCGCATATTGCGAACAGCTGAAAATCTTTCTGCGAGTGGGGGGATAGAATTAGCCCTTTCGGCGTCTTCATGTTCGACCCAGATACAGTATCGGGTCTGACCTCTTATAAGTTCCTGAGACCCCATGTATTTTTTAATAAATCCTGAGGACTCAGGGTGGGATTCAATTATTTCGTCACGCTCTTCAGAGGACAAAATCAGACTGCCGCCATCTGTCGGCATGTTACCTTTCTCCATCTTCGGAAGGCCGAATAATGGAGAGGATGCGCTGACAAAGACATCTGGCCCGTCCAGGAGGTAGGCGTTGATGTTCGCCACCTGCGCCTCCAGGGTCCCGGTGAAGAGCCGCTTCGGCTGGTTGGAAACGTTCCTTAGTCCCACGATCACGCAGATCACGGCTGCGTTTGCGGAGGCGTTGTTTCGCCACTTGAACGATGTGTGGGCGAAACCGATCTCCACCCCGCCGATCAGCACGTAGGGCCAGAGCGCCCCGACCGACTGGCCCTGACAGATCGAGTTGGTGGACACCAGCGCAGACCGGGCGTTCCGACCCCGGATGTAGTTCGCCGCCTTGAAGACCCAGCAGGACACGAAATCGATCCGGCGATGAGCGGGCAGGTGCGCGGCCAGGACGTGGTCCATGTCTTCGTTCTGCTCATCTGACCGGGAGTTGTCGCCCAAGAACGGCGGGTTCCCGGCGATGAACACCTCGCCCCCATCCTCGGGAACCGGGCAGACCAGCTCCCAGTTCAGCCGCAGCGCGTTCCCGCAGACCACGTTCGCCGCGTCCCGCAGCGGCAGGTCCGCGGGCTTCCTCCCGAACGCCTCCTTGAAGAGCGCGTTCGCCTGGTACTCCGCGATGAACAGGGCGAGCTTCGCCGTCTCGACCGCGAAATCGGTCAACTCGATCCCGTAGAAGTTTCGGATCGGGACCACGGACCACATCTCGGTCTGCGCCCCGCCGGTCAGCTCCGAGATCCGGCTCAGGATCCGGATCTCCCGCTCGCGCAGGGCCCGGTAGGCGACCACGAGGAAGTTCCCGGACCCGCAGGCCGGATCGAACACCCGGATCTTCGCGATCCGGTCCAGGACCTGGCGCAGCCCCTTCTCCCGGTCCCAGGCCCGGTCGATCTGCTCGTCCAGCTCATCCAGGAACAGGGGCCCGAGCACCTTCATGATGTTCGGGACGGAGGTGTAGTGCATCCCGAGCTCGGAGCGCAGCTCCGCGTTCGCGACGGACTGGATCATCGACCCGAAGATGTCCGGGTTGATCCCCTTCCAGTCCTCCGCGCTGACATCGCGCAGGTAGCGGGCGGAGGGGGCGTCGAAGACCGGCGCGTCGACCCCGCCCGCGAAGAGGCCCCCGTTCACGTATTCGAACTCGCGCGTCCAGGCGGGCAGCGCGTCGCGCCGGTCCTTCGGGGTGTTCATCGCGGTGAAGGCGCTGATCAGCACCTCGCGCATCCCCTCCCCCTTGTCGCCCGCGTGGGTGAAGACGAGGCGGCTGAACTGCTCCTGCGGGAAGATCCCGACGTCCTCGGCGAAGAGACAGAAGATCAGCCGGGTCATCAGCTGGTTCATGTCGTGCCGGCGCGCCTCGGTCGCCCAGTCCGGGTTTCGCCGGATCAGGGCGTCGTAGAGCTTGGCGAGCTTGCCCGAGACCTTGACGTCAACCGGGTTCTCCTCGGCGGCCCGGTACCGCTCCTTGCCCGCGGCGGGCAGGAAGAACCCGAACCGGTCCCCCAGCTCCGTGAAGGCGCAGTGGAGCGTGTCGCCGGACTTCGGGTGCTCGGCCGCGATCTCGACCCCGTCCGTCGCGATCAGGATCGCCGGCTTGTGCTTCAGGGTCCGCTTGTTTGCGCGGAGCTGGTCCAGGGTGACCGCCGCCATCCCGGTCAGGGCGGGGGCGAAATGAAACTTCTGGTTCATCAGGACCCCGCCGGGGAGGTCCGACTTGTTGAAGGACCCGTTCCGGAGCTTCGCGATCGTGCCCGGGTTATTGTCCGTCGCGGCGGCGAACTCGAACGGGAACTCGACCGGGTCGTAGGGCTTGGCCGCGAGGGCCGCGAGGGCGTCGTAGATTTCGGCCGGATTCATTCAGTCACCCCACGCAATGCCTCAAGGAGCCGCCCGTCCGGGAGCACCGCCCACTTGTAGATCTGGATCGCGGTCCACCCGGTCGCTCGGCAGCCCCAATCGTTGAAGCTGATCACCTCGCCCCGGAACTCCACCCGTTTGCCGTCTACGACCTTGGCGGCGCTGTCGGGCCGATCCTTGATCGTGAGGGTGGTCCCGACGGGCAGCAGCCCCCGGTCGACCATCTCGACCGTTTTCATCAGCCTTGCGCGCCCCTCAGGCGCGGCGTGGCCGGTGATCGTCCCGTTGAGGGGCGGCGCTTCAGGCGCCCCGCTCACCGCCGCCTCAGGCACGAAAGGGTTCGGGTCACGTGGCGCCCGGGCCGGGTCCGGCTGCCCGTCGAGCCGGGCCATGAACGCGCCAACCTCCGGGTAGAAGCTGCGCAGGCCGGACCGGCGCAGCGAGGCGCGCACCTCGCCCGCGGTGAGCCCGTCCGCCCGTTTGGTGATCAGCCGGATGAACGCGTCGTCCTGCGTGACCGTGTTGAGGACCCGCTCCACGGCCCGGTCGACCCGCCACTCGGACCAGAGCGCGTCGATCGCGCGGACCCGCATCCGGTCCAGCGACAGGAGCGACAGTGTCGCCGCCATCGCCCCCGTATCCGCCCCGGCCTCCCCAAGCCGGACGGTCAGGAACAGCTTCTCCTCGGCGGCTACGGGTGCGTGGACCTTGTAGATCCGCCATTCGGATCCGTTGGTCAGCACGCACCAATCCACCCCGGCCGCATTCGCGTAGTTCAGGGTCTGAAGGAGCGGCTTGCGGTCATCGAGACTGACGCCGAGCGCCTTCGCCTCCACGAAGAGGGACGGGGAGCCGTGCAGGAAGAGCGCGTAGTCGACCGGGTTGTCTGCCGGGGCGTGTCGGTATTCGCTGCGCACCTCCTCGACGTCCTGAAGATCCCAGCCGAGGGATTCTAGAACCGGCAGGATCAGCACCCGGATCGTGTCGGACTCCGTCAGGCGCATGCGGCGGTCCCGGTAGTCTTGGACTCGGTCCCTAGCTTTGCTGATCACGTCGGAGAGTGCACTCATTCGGCAAGGCCCGCCTGAGCCAGTTCTATGCCCCTGCCCTCACGCGGCTTGACGTGTTCGCGATGGGTACTCACGAGCGCTTTTCCTCAGCGTTCTTAAGGAGTTCAATACCACGCCGAAAGGCCTCCACTTGGGTGATACCTCTTTCCGCACACCAGACTTTGAATGCTCTTCTCTCTCTTGCAGGGACCTTCAGGTTGATGCTGACCAGTTCATCCAGGGGGTCCAGTTCCGCTTTCTCAGCCATCTCGGGTCGCCTTCACTGGGAGATTTCTTCCTTTCAAGGTATGTACTTTGGAACCCTCTGTCACCCTTCAACGAAGACTTATCCACAACAGTGGTGTGTTATTTCTGTGTTAAATATTGTGTTACGCGAATCGGTGATTTTTTAAGTGTTTGATAAACAATATGAAATCCGCTCTTTCTCGACCTTCTGGTGTGTAGAGTATCGATTAACGGTGGGTAGACTAGCGAGGAATGGTGTGTAGAGTGTCGAGGAACACAAGATTTGGGCGCTGACCTTTTCTGCTCGGTGGGTAGACTAGCGAAGAACCTAGAGCAGGCTGACGGGAAAATCCGTACCGTTGGTGGGTAGAGTATCGAAAAATGGCGAGGCCGCGACAGAGAACGACCCTCCTGCCCCAACGACACACGGAGCCTGACCTCTTCGTGTGCGATATCCTTGACGCGACTCCCAAGAGCGATCGCGCGTCCATGGAGCACCCCCTGTTCTCCTTGTCCGTCAAGAAAGATATGGCGCCCTTCCAGTACGAGCATGGTGCCCTGAAGGTGAAGATCACCCCTTCCGCGTTGGAGGGGCGTGCTAACGTGTTTGACCGGGATATTCTGATCTACGTTCTTAGCCAGCTGATGGCTGCCAAGAACGAGGGGCATGAGATCAGTCGTCGCGTCCGCGTATCAGCATATGATCTTCTCAAATCCACGAACCGCCACACGACTGGCCAGGCCTACGGTACGCTAAAGCGAGCCCTAACCCGCCTCCAGTTTACGCAGATCGAGACCAACCTCCACGATCATGGGTTGGGTGAGTGGCGGTCGTTCTCGTTCCTCACCGACACGAAGATCGTGAAGGAGGACGCGACGGGAAGGCTCCTAAGTGTTGAGCTGGAGGTGGGCGACTGGCTCATCAAGGCCATCGAGAACCAGAACGTCCTGACCCTGCATAGGTCATACTTCCAGCTCAGGAAACCGCTTGAGAGGAGGCTTTATGAACTCGCCCGGAAGCATTGCGGGAAGCAGTCCGTCTGGCGGATCGGTTTGGACAAGCTCCAGCACAAGACTGGGTCCACCTCGACGGAGAAAGAGTTCAAGCGCCTGGTGAAGGCGATCTGTCAGACGGACGAGGAGCAGTCCCATATGCCGGATTACAGCTTCCGGCTGATGCACGACGTTCTCGAGGTTTCCCCTAAACCCGATTTCATTGATGCATATGCGGACAAGCCTGCCGTGACGTCAGAGATGACCGTTCGGCTCTCTGGGGACGTCTATGACAAGGCGCGCGAGGCTGCTCCGGGATGGGACGTCTACTTCTTGGAAAGTGAGTGGCGGATGTGGATGGAGGCGCCTCCTCGTGACCCCAACGCTGCGTTCATCGGGTTTTGTCGGAAGTGGTTTGAGAGGCGCGGGCGCCCAACATGATGTACTATTTTAGATTGAAAACCGGTTACTGATTTATTTCCGGTTAAGGAAATAAATCAGGTATAGGAAATGTTTCCGGTTACTGATATAAATCCGGTGTGTTAAACGGAGGACTGTCCAGTGCCCGTCATAGTCATGGCCTCCCCGAAAGGCGGCGTGGGAAAATCAACATGCGCGGTCATCTTGGCGTCCGAGTTCGCCCGCATGGGCGCGGATGTCACCGTGCTCGACTGTGACCCGAACAGGTCCCTGAGCCGGTGGGCGTCACACGGTTTGCCGAAGGGCGTTACCCTTCACGGAGACATCGGCCGGGCCGAGATCGTCCCAACGATCCGGGCCGCGGACGGCGACGGGAAGATCGTGATCGTGGACCTTGAGGGGGTCGCGTCCCAGCTCGTCAGCCGGGCCATCTCCCAGGCGGACCTCGTCATCGTCCCGATGCAGGCGACCGCGCTTGACGCGGAGATCGGATCCGAGGCCCTGGCGCTGGTCCGGGAAGAGGAGGACGCGCTCGGCCGCAAGATCCGGCATGCGGTCGTTCTGACGAAGACGAGCGCCGCGGTGAAGAGCCGGGTCCAGAAAGAGCTTGAGGAGCAGCTCCGGGGAGCCGGGATCGACCTGATTGAGCCCTCCCTGGTGTCCCGGGCGGCTTTCTCGGAGATTTTCGCATACGGGGGCGATCTGACCCGGATGATGCAGGACCCGGAGATGGTGACCGGGGGGAAGGTCGATAAGGCGCTTGAGAATGCGCGACAGTTCACGGAGGCGGTCTATGAGCGGCTCAAATAGGCTCGCGGGCTTGAAGGCCCGGCCCAAGGACACGACTCTCGCGGAGGTCCGGCGTGTCGACGAGGTCGGAGAGGCGAGGGGGTTCGTGGACCGGTCCCCCCGGAAGAAGCCGGGCCGGAAACCCAGCCCGCGGACGCACCAGCTTCACCCGAAGGTCTTTCCCGAAATAGGAGAGGCGATCTCCGCCGAGGCGGAACGTCTGGGGATCACCCAGGGTCAGCTGATCGAGCAGATGTGGGAGCTCTACCGAGA
>Ga0209066_10001115_pt1 | contig 36448 bp, 27 predicted proteins | sample All_14_2_FD_187198 | JGI IMG/M metagenome (GOLD analysis project Ga0209066, IMG submission 187198) | Freshwater microbial communities in response to fracking from Pennsylvania, USA - Allegheny Zone_MetaG_DW_15 (SPAdes) (version 2) ... | reverse complement strand
TGGACGTCTTGCGGCAACCCGTTTTCTGGTGGTGTGTGGGCGGGGTGGTGGTGACGGGCCTGCTCAATGTGGGGGTGAGTTTTTACCTGGCCTTCCAGCTGGCTTTGCGCGCCCACAACGTCACCGGCGTGCAGCGCGACAACATCTACGCTGCGGTGCGCCAGCGCCTGCGCCACCGCACCCGCAGCTTCTTCTGGCCCGAGCCCGAAACCGCCGCACCGCCTGCCAGCGCCGCCCCCGTGGCGTCGGGTGCGGTAACGCCCACCGCCAAAGACGACACCGCGCATGGGTGAGTTCGACCTGATCGCGCGTTATTTCAAGCGCCCGGTGCGCCGCGCCGCACTCGGTGTGGGTGACGACTGCGCCCTGCTGTTGCCCCGGCCCGGCACCCAGATCGCCATCTCGACCGACATGCTGGTGGCGGGCCGCCACTTTTTTGCCGATACCGACCCGTGCCGCCTGGGTCACAAGTCGCTCGCGGTGAACCTGAGCGACCTGGCCGCCTGTGGTGCCAAGCCGCTGGCCTTCACGCTGGCACTGTCGCTGCCCGGTGTGGACGAGCCCTGGCTGGCCGCTTTTGCGCACGGGCTGTTGGCGCTGGCCGATGTCCATGGCTGCGAGCTGATCGGCGGCGACACCACCGCCGGGCCGCTGAACATCTGCATCACCGTGTTGGGCGAGGTGCCGGTGGTGAATGGCCGCTCGCAGGCACTGCTGCGATCCGGCGCCAAGCCGGGTGATGACCTGTATGTGAGCGGCACGCTGGGCGACGCCCGGCTGGCGCTGGACGCGCTGCTGGGCAACCTCCATGTACCTGATGCGGTGCTGGCCGCCGCCCGCCTGCGGCTGGAGCAACCCACGCCGCGTGTTGCCCTAGGCCTGGCGCTGCGCGGTGTGGCCAGTGCCGCGCTGGACGTGAGCGACGGCCTCATCGGTGACCTGGGCCACCTTCTGGAGAGTTCCGGCGTGGGTGCCACGGTGGATGCGGATGCCGTGACCTCGCTGATCGCCGCCAACCGCTCAAGCACGCTGGGCAGGCCAGCCGAAGGCCCATTGGACCTCTTACTCACACAAGATCAATGGCGCACCCTGGCGCTGTCGGGCGGCGATGATTACGAACTGCTGTTCACCGCGCCCGTGCCTCTGCGCGAGGCGGTGGCGCAGGCCAGCCGCAGCAGCCAGACCGCGGTGACGCGCATCGGCCAGATAGATGCCATGCCAGGGTTGCGCCTGGTTGATCAGCGCGGCCAACCGCTGGCCAACCGCTACACCTCGTTTGACCACTTTGCCTGAATAACCTCGGCTCAGTTCAGCACCTTCCACACCAGCGCCAGTCCGGCCACCCACAGGTCGACCGAGCCATCCGACCCGGGCAACACCAGCTGCCCACTGCGGTCCGCTTTGGCCTCGCGCTCGGCCTTGAGGCGGTCACGCTCCAACATCACCAGCGCGTCGGCCAGGTTGGGCAGATCGATCTTGCCCGCGCTCTCGGCCGCTTTCGCGTAGCCCGCCAGCGCCCGCTCCACCGCCTGCGGGTCCAGCAACGAGAGTGCCGAGCGGCAATGGGTGCAGGCGTGCTCGGTGCGCAGATTGACCGGCGCGCCGCAGTTGCTGCAGTTGATCACGCCCAGGCGCTGCGCCATGTCGTCAATTTCAGCCAGGGACAGCTGCCGCACGAACCCTTTTTCGATCATGAACGAGGCAAAGGTGCTGAAGCGCCCGTGCCGTTGCGGGCAGCGGTGGGTGATGTAGCGACCGCTTTTCACCACATCAAACCCCTGCGTCAGGGCGTGGCTGCAGCGCGGGCAGCTCAGCTTGTGCGGCAGGCTTTGCACGCCGTCAAAGCGGTGTTCGTGCAGCTGGCGGAACAAGGCCAGCACCGCCGAGGGCATCAGCTTGAGGTTCTCCAGCGGGTCAAACCAGAGGCCGCGGCAGGCAAAACACAGGTCAATCTCCACCTGGCCGCCCGCCGCGCTGGCGAGCTTTTGCGCGGTCATCGGGGCGCGGCACGACGGGCAGCAGGGGGTGAGCGACATGGGCGGGGCAGGCAAATCAGGTGGCGGACAGCGCGCATCTTAATCTTGCACCGGATAATCGCCCGCATGACCCAGGACCTTTCAGACGTGCAAGACGTCCCCTACCGCACCGCGGCCGAACCCGGTGCGCCGGTGGCCCCCACCGGCCGCTTCATGATGGCGCATCCGGCCCATGTGCTGGCGCTGGGGTTTGGCTCGGGCCTGAGCCCCAAGGCGCCCGGCACGGTCGGCACGGTGTGGGCGTGGGCGACGTTTGTGCTGCTGCAACACCATCTGGATGATCTGCAATGGGGTGGGTTGATCTTGGCCAGTGTTCTGGTGGGCTGGTGGGCCTGCACCCTGACCGCGCGCCACATGCGGGTGATGGACCCCGGCAGCATCGTCTGGGACGAAATCGCCGCTTTCTGGCTGGTGTTGTGGCTGGCCAGCCCGATGGGTTTTTGGGGCCAACTGGCAGCGTTTGGACTGTTCCGGTTTTTTGACGCCGTCAAACCCGGCCCGGTGGCCTGGGCCGACCAGCTGTTTCACTGTGTGAACCCGGCCACCGACCCGCACGCCTGGCGCAAAGCCGGCTGGGGCATCATGCTCGACGACCTGGTGGCGGCATTTTGTACCCTGCTGGTGATCGCGCTGTGGCGCGTGTGGTGGTAGCTGTCATGTCTGAAGAACTGACAAATCAAGCGCTGCCCAGCCAGTTGACAGTTGGTCTGCTGGCCGATGTATTGGTCAAAAAACACTGGCAACTGGCTACCGCCGAGAGCTGCACCGGCGGCCTGATCGCCGCCGCCTGCACCGACCTGGCGGGCTCCAGCGACTGGTTCGAACGTGGTTTTGTCACCTATTCCAACGCCGCCAAAACCGAGCTGCTGGGCGTGGCACCGCAACTGATTGAACACCATGGCGCCGTCAGCGAGGCGGTGGTGCGCGCCATGGCAGCCGGGGCACTGGCACGTTCCCAGGCGCAGGTGGCGGTTGCCGTCACCGGCATCGCCGGACCCGGCGGCGGCAGTGCCGACAAGCCGGTGGGCACGGTCTGGCTGGGCTGGGCCACGCCCGCCGGTATCACCAGCGAGGTGCAGCACTTTGGCGGTGACCGCGCCGCCGTGCGCACGGCGACCGTGCACCATGCGCTCACCCAGCTGGTAACGCTGCTGACCTGAACCGGTCAACTGCTATGCTTTCCTTTTTTCTGGAACCTGTATGAACACCCTGCACGCACTCACCCTGGCTGGCCTGCTGATGGCAGCCCCGCTCTCCGCCACCTGGGCCGCCGGTCCGAACGCCGCACCCGCCCGCGCCAGCAGCGTGTTGAGCGGTGAAGTGCTGGAGGTGCAAGACGTTGACGCCTACACCTACCTGCGCCTCAAAACCAAAGACGGCGAAACCTGGGCCGCGGTGAGCAAGGTCGCCCTCAAAAAAGGCGCCAAAGTCACCTTGGAGGACACCATGGTGATGGACAACTTCGAGAGCAAGTCGCTCAAGAAAACCTTCAAGACCATCGTCTTCGGCACCCTGGTGGGCGGGCCCAACATGATGACCGGCGCCCAGGCCAAAGCGGTGGACCTAGGCCCGATCCAGGTCGCCAAGGCCAGCGGCGCCAACGCGCGCACGGTGGCCGAGGTGGTGGCGCAGGCTGCTGCCCTCAAAGACAAACCGGTCAAGGTCAGCGGCAAGGTGGTCAAGTTCAACGGCGACATCATGGGCAAAAACTGGCTGCATCTGCAGGACGGCAGCGGCAGCGCGGCCGCCAAAACCAACGACATCCTGGTCACCAGTGCAGCGCAAGCCAAGGTGGGTGACGTGGTCACCGTCACCGGTGTGGTGCGCAAAGACAAGGACTTTGGCGCCGGCTACAGCTACCAGGTGCTGATCGAAGACGCTACGCTGACACGGCCCTGAGCAGCGGCGTCACGCCGCCTGCACCTCCACCAGACAGTCGTAAAACGTGGGCGCGTGGCCCAGATCGGTCAAGGCCTGGCTGGTCAGCTGATTCACGTTGGTGCCGTCCAGCCCGAACTTGCGCCACCACACGCCCAGGCCATTGACCACGCCGGGCCGGGCACGCTGGTTCAGGCTGACGCGGCAGCGGTACGTGCCCCGGGCGTTGAAGACGCGCACCACACTGCCGTCCTGAATCTGCCGCGCGGCGGCATCCTGCGGGTGCATTTCCAACAGCGGTTCGCCCTCGCTGGCGCGCAGGCTGGTCACGTTGACAAAGCTCGAATTGAGGAAGTTGCGCGCCGGTGGCGAGATCATGGCCAGCGGGTAGGTGCTGGCGCTGCCCGGCACCTCGTGGTTGGGCACGTGGTCGGGCAGACCGTCCAGCCCCCGGTCGACCAGGCGCTGGCTGAAAAATTCACATCGGCCTGACGGCGTGGGGAAGTTGCCCTGGGCGAACGGTGCGTCTGGCATCGGCAACGTGGCAAAACCCTGGTCCAGCAGCAGGTTGAAATCGACGTGGTCGCCATAGGCCTGGCGGCACAGGGCTTCGTCGGTGTCGGCAAAACAGGGCTCGGTGAAACCCATGCGTACGGCCAGTTCCCGAAAAATCTGCGTGTTGGGCTTGGCTTGCCCCAGCGGCGCAATCGCCGGGCGGTTCAGCAGCGCATCGGTGTGGCCGTAGCTGGAATGCACATCCCAATGTTCCAGCTGGGTGGTGGCGGGCAGGATGTAGTCGGCGTAATCGGCGGTGTCGGTCTGGAAATGCTCCAGCACCACGGTGAACAGGTCTTCACGCGCAAAACCCGCCACCACCTTGGCCGAATCCGGCGCGATGGCCACCGGGTTGCTGTTGTAAACCATCAGCGCTTGCACCTTCGGGCCGAACTCGGGCGAGGCCTCGCGCAGCAGGTCGTCGCCAATGGTGGCCATGTTGATCGTGCGTGGCGTGCGCCCGGCCAGCAGATCGGGGCGCTGCAACGCCGCCTTTTGGACCGGAAACGCCCCCGAACTCGACAGCAACACGCCCCCGGCTCGGTGTCGCCAGGCGCCAATCAGCGCGGGCAACATGGCGATCAGCCGCACCGCGTTGCCACCGCCGTGCACGCGCTGCAGGCCATAGTTCATGCGAATGGCCGCAGGCTGGCCGCTGTTGGCAAAAGCACCGTAGTCGCGCGCCAAAGCTTCGATTTGCGCCGCTGTGATGCCACACACCTTGGCAGCCCGCTCGGGCGGCCACTGCAGCGCCCGTTCGCGAAGCTGGTCCCAGCCCACGGTGTAGCGCGCCAGGTAATCATGATCGAGCCAGTCGTGCTGGATCAGCTGCTGCATCAGCGATAGCGCCAAAGCCCCGTCGGTGCCAGGTAACAAGGCAATGTGTTCGTGGCATTTGTCGGCGGTTTCGCTCTTGCGCGGGTCGATGCAGATGAGTTTGGCGCCCAGTCGTTTGGCCTCATTGGCGTGACGCCAGAAGTGCAGGTTGCTGGTGATGGAGTTGCTGCCCCAGATGATGATCAGCTTGGATTCGGCAAAAAACTCGACCCGCATGCCCACCTTGCCGCCCAGCGTGTGCACCAGGCCTTCGCCGCCGGCGCTGGCGCAGATGGTGCGCTCCAGCAGCGAGGCGCCCAGCTTGTTGAAAAAACGGGCCGCGATGCTTTCGCCCTGCACCAGGCCCATGGTGCCGGCGTAGCTGTAGGGCAGGATGGCCTGGGGGTCCACCGCGGCGATGGCTTGGAGGCGGGTGGCGATGTCTGCCAGTGCCGCGTTCCAACTCACCGGCTCGAATAGCCCCGAACCTTTGGGGCCGATGCGTTTGAGCGGCTGCAGGACGCGCTCGGGGTGGTAGGTGCGCTCGGTGTAACGCGACACCTTGGTGCACAGGCTGCCAGCGGTGTGCGGGTGCGCCGGGTTGCCCTGCACTTTGATCGCCACGCCGTTTTCCACGGTGGTGAGCAGCGAGCAGGTGTCCGGACAGTCGTGCGGGCAGGCGCCGCGGATCTGGATCGTCTGGGCGCCGGGGCTGGTTGGGTTGTGGGGCATGTTGGTTTGCTCGGTTTTGTCTCAAGGGGTCAATGAGCATATCGCGCTTTGAAATGCTTACCTCGGTGTGCGTCAGTTCCGTTCTAACGCCTACGGGCTTGGATGGAAGCGGGGACGTTGGAGCCGAGGCCTCTGTCGCGGACGCTCAGAAGTTACAGCGGTGTACGGCGCGGCGACTGGGTCAGATGCGTGCGGTTTTGGGGTGCAATCACGCGCGGGGGGGGCTGATCAGCACGCCCAGGCCGCTGGACGCGCGCCTTGCACCCCAAAGCCCGGTCACCTGACCCCATCACCACGCCTTGACGGTGTTGGATCGGCGGACGACAAGAGGCGAACCCCGGGACCGGCGCGATGCCGCAGCCTGTCCCACCATGATGAACGTTCCAACAGGCGCGCCCGGCAAGCTCACTTGGAGGGACGACTTGAACCCATTTTGTTAGCTGCCAACCCCTATTCCAAAATGACTGCAGCCTGCCTTGTCATCAAGCCTGTTGTCCAACAGCGCGAGGCAGGGTGATTGGGTCAGGCGACCGGGCTTCGGGGTGAAAGGCGCGCGCCAACCGTCGCGGGCGTTCTGATTCGTCAGTTTCGCGCGTGATTTCACCCCGAAACCGCATGCGCCTGACCCGGTCGCCGTGCCGGGTTTGACATGAAACGCTGCCTTTGAGAGAGACCACAACAGCATCACCCAACAAAAGGACTCCCACCCCACTTCATAATGCCGCTTCAACCCTCAGCACCCAGATCACCTGAGCAAACCGCTATGAAATTGATTGACGCCATCTCCCAAAATGCACCCGACATCGCCGCCCTGCGACGCGACATCCACGCCCACCCGGAGCTGTGTTTCAAGGAGGTCCGCACGGCTGATCTGGTGGCGGGCAAGCTCACCGAGTGGGGCATTCCCATCCACCGCGGGCTGGGCACCACCGGGGTCGTGGGCATTGTTCACGGGCGCGACGGCGGCCAATGTGGGCGCGCGCTGGGCCTGCGCGCCGACATGGACGCGCTGCCCATGCAAGAGCTCAACACCTTTCTTCATGCCAGCAAAGAGCCCGGCAAGATGCACGCCTGCGGCCACGACGGCCACACCGCCATGCTGCTGGCCGCCGCCCAATACCTGGCCAGCCACCGCGACTTTGACGGCACGGTGTATTTGATCTTCCAGCCCGCCGAAGAAGGCGGTGGCGGCGCGCGCGAGATGATCAAGGATGGGTTGTTTGAACAATTCCCCATGCAAGCCGTGTTTGGCCTGCACAACTGGCCCGGCATGGCCGCGGGCACCTTGGCCGCCAGCCCGGGGCCGGTGATGGCGTCGAGCAACGAGTTCAAGATCACCATCCGCGGCAAAGGGGGCCACGCCGCCATGCCGCACAACGCGCTGGACCCGGTGCCGGTGGCGTGCCAGCTGGTGCAGGGCTTTCAAAGCATCATCAGCCGCAACCTCAAACCCGTTGACGCGGGCGTGATCTCGGTCACCATGATCCACGCGGGCGAAGCCACCAACGTCATTCCCAACAACGTCGAGTTGCAGGGCACGGTGCGCACCTTCTCGATGGCCGTGCTGGACCAGATCGAGCAGCGCATGCGCGACATGACGGCGCAGCTGTGCGCCGCGTTTGGCCTCACGGCTGACTTTGAGTTCCACCGCAACTACCCGCCCACCATCAACAGCGCGCCCGAGGCCGAGTTGTGCCGCCGGGTGATGGCCGACATCGTCGGTACAGACCATGTGCTGGCGCAGGAGCCCACCATGGGCGCGGAAGACTTTTCGTACATGCTGCTGCAAAAGCCAGGGTGTTACGCCTTCATTGCCAATGGCGACGGCGACCACCGCGCCTTGGGCCACGGCGGCGGGCCGTGTATGTTGCACAACCCGAGTTACGACTTCAACGACGCGTTGTTGCCGCTGGGCGCCACCTACTGGGTGCGGCTGGCGCAGGCCTGGCTGGGGTGAAAGAGCGAGCCACCCGTTTTTTTAAATAAACCGTCGCGCCGCCATTTCCAGCAGACCGTCAAACAACAGGTTGTCCACCAGTTCAAACGGGACCGACATGCTGGGCGCAATCTTCCAGCCAGCGCCGCCGGTCATCATGCAACACGGCTCGGCGCCGCAGCGCTGGCGCACATGCGCCACCATGCGCTCCACCGCTCCGGCAATGGCAAAGGTGCCACCGCTGGTGAGCGCGTCGCTGGTGTTGGTGGGGAAATCGACCACGTTGCCGGTGGGCACATGCAAGCCAGCGGTGCCGGACTCCATGGCGCGCAGCATGATGCCGTGGCCCGGCAAGATCAAGCCGCCCAGAAAACGACCGGTGGCGTCGATGGCGTCAACCGTGACCGCTGTACCGACCATCACCACCACCATCGGCCGCGCCGGGCCTTGGGCCAGGCAGCGGTGCCAGGCACCGATCATGGCCACCCAGCGGTCGGCACCCAGACGCGCCGGGTAGTCGTAGCCGTTGGTCACGCCGGCCTCCTGGCTGCTGGCCACCACCCACTGGGCCGACACGTCCCACAGCTCCATTTGTTCTTCGACCCGGCGTTTGACCGCGTCGCCCGCCACCAGGCAGCCCAGCACATAACGCGGTGGCGTGATGCGCGCCCAGTCGCCCTCGCCCAGCTTCTCGATGTTTTCCAGAAATTCCACGCCCTGCGCCAGGATCGGGGCGTCTCGCCGGGGTGCCGCATGCAAGGCCCATTTCAGGCGGGTATTGCCAACATCAATAGCCAAAAAAGTCATGCCGGGCATTATCGGCACAAAAGCAGGGCCAAACGCCCTCAAACGGTGCCCCCCGCCAATGCAACTGCGGATTGAACCGCGACCCGGCTTTACCCCTGTCGCCAGGGCAGGCCGTTGAAGCGCCAGCCACCGCGCCGGTTGCGTTGGGCGTGCTCGTCAGGGTCGCCTTCAAAACCTTCGAGAATGTTGTAGGCCTGCAGGCCCAGTTCGGTGGCGCGCTTGGCGGCGGCCACGGAGCGCACGCCACTGCGACAGAGCAGCAGCACTTTTTTGCCTTCGGGCACGGCGGCCTGAAGCTGGGCATCAAAGTCGGGGTTCATGGCCATGCCGGGCCACTGCTTCCAGGCCACCGGCACCGCGCCGGGCACAAAACCAACCCAGGCGCGCTCGGCGTCGGTGCGCACATCCACCAGCACCGCCTCGCCGGCCTCAAACCACTGGTGCGCCAGCGTGACCGACACATCCCCGGCATAGCCGTCCGCATGGCGCTGCACCAGTTCGTGCGGCGCCGGTGCATCATGGCGCAAGCCCGAATGCAGGTTGGCGGGCACGGCTTCAAGAATGCGTTTGGGCGGCGGCAGGTTCAGGGCGTCCATGATGGTCGTGAACTCGGCCAGCGTTTTGCCCGCCACGCGGGCGTTGTCGGCCTTTTCCTGACCGATGCTGGAATGTGTACGGCCCTGGTAGTCGTGCCCGGGCCAGACGGTGGTGGTGTCGGGCAGTTTGAACAACACCTCGGTCAGGCTGTGGTACATCTGCGCGGCGCTGCCGGACTGGAAGTCGGTGCGGCCACAACCGTTGATCAGCAGCGTGTCCCCCGTGAACACATGGTCTCGCCAGACAAAACACATGCTGCCCGCGGTGTGGCCCGGCGTGTGCAAGGCGCGAATCTGCTCGGCACCAAAGGTCAGCACATCGCCATCCGCCAGTTGGACCGATGCGGTGCTGATGCCGCAGCCCGCCGGTGCGGCGGTTTTGGCACCCGAGAGTTCTGCCAGCTGGCCGGCGCTGGTGATGTGGTCGGCATGGGCATGGGTTTCCAGCGACCAGATGAGCTTGAGGCCGTGTTCACGCAGCACCTGCAAGTCACGCTCCAGCTGGGTGTCCACCGGGTCGATGATGACCGCCTCGCGGCTGGCTGGGTCAAACAGCACGTAGGTGTAGGTGCTGGAGGCGGTGTCAAAAAGCTGGATGGGTTTCATGGCGTTGGTGTCCCGGTTGGCGATGGATGTGCAGCCCCCGCAGGGCGCACAGCTGCAATGTAAACCGAAACCCGAGGGTTGGTCCCCGTGGCAATTTGGGGCGATCACGTTAAGATCGCAGACTAAATTGACGTTTACGTCAACGTCAAGTCAGCTCAACCCGTTCTGATGCTGGATTAAGCGAAAAAAACGACCCGACTGGAGACCCCCATATGACCGATTTGTCTGCCGACTTCAAGGCCCTGGCCACCTACCGTCCCACCCACAAGGTGCGTTTTGTCACCGCAGCCAGCCTGTTTGACGGGCATGATGCCGCCATCAACATCATGCGCCGCATCATGCAAAGCATGGGCGCCGAGGTGATTCACCTGGGCCACAACCGCAGCGTTGACGAGGTGGTGACCGCCGCGCTGCAGGAAGATGTGCAGGGCATTGCCATCAGCTCGTACCAAGGCGGGCATGTAGAGTATTTCAAATACATGGTGGATTTGCTGCGTTCGCGCGGCGGTGCGCACATCCAGGTGTTTGGCGGCGGCGGCGGCGTGATTGTGCCCAGCGAAATTGCCGAGCTGCATGCCTACGGCGTGCAACGCATCTTCAGCCCCGAAGACGGCCAGCGCATGGGCCTGGCGGGCATGATTGGCGAGATGGTGATGCGCTGCGACAAGGACATCAGCGGCTTGGCCCCCACCACCCTCGACGCCATTCAGGGCCACACAGAGATGAGCTGGCGCGCGCTGGCCCAACTCATCACGGCGCTGGAAAACGAAAACGCCGCAGGGGTTGGCAAAGGTGATCTGCCCGACTCTTTCAAGGCGCTGGCCCTTGAGATACAAAACCTGGCAGCCCAAAAGAAGACGCCTGTGCTGGGCATCACCGGCACCGGGGGGGCGGGCAAATCGAGCCTGACCGACGAGCTGATCCGCCGCCTGCGCCTCGACCAGGGCGATGCGCTGCGTGTGGCAGTCATCAGCATCGACCCGTCGCGCCGCAAGAGCGGCGGTGCCTTGCTGGGTGACCGCATCCGCATGAACGCCATCAACCCATGGCAAAACGGTCCCAAAGTCTTCATGCGCAGTCTGGCCACGCGCGACTTTGGCAGCGAGATCAGCGCCGCGCTGCCCGACGTGATTGCCGCCTGCAAGGTAGCGGGCTTCGATTTGATCATTGTGGAAACCTCGGGCATTGGCCAGGGCGATGCGGCCATCGTGCCGCTGGTGGATGTGCCGCTGTATGTGATGACGCCCGAGTTTGGCGCCGCCAGCCAGCTCGAAAAAATCGACATGCTGGACTTTGCCGAATTTGTGGCCATCAACAAGTTTGACCGCAAGGGTGCCAGCGACGCCCTGCGCGACGTGGCCAAGCAGGTGCAGCGCAACCGCGAAGCCTTTGGCGTGCCGCCCGAGCAGATGCCGGTGTTTGGCACCATGGCCGCGCGTTTCAACGACGACGGCGTGACCGCGCTGTACCAGGCCTTGAAAGTGCGCCTGGCTGAACTTGGCCTGCCGCTGAGCGCATCGCACCTGCCCACTGTCAACGTGCGGCACAGCACCAACCAAAGTCCGGTGGTGCCCGCCGCACGCACGCGTTACCTGGCCGAAATCAGTGACACGGTGCGTGCTTACAAGGCCAAAGCCCGCGCCCAGGCCCGGCTGGCGCGCGAGATTCAGCAGCTCAACGCCACGGCGCAGATGCTGCTTGAACACGCCTCGTGCCAGGTCAGCAGCGAACCGTCTGGCACGGTGGGCGCGGTCCAGGCGCTGGCCGCCGCACGCGCCGAGCGTCAGGACCCCGCCGCCCACAAACTGCTGGCCCAGTGGCCCGAGATGCAGCGCGCCTATGCCGGTGACGAATATGTGGTGAAGATCCGCGACAAGGAAATCCGCACTGCGCTCACCACCAAAACCTTGAGCGGCACCACCATCCGCAAGGTCTGCCTGCCGCAGTATGAGGACCATGGCGAAATCCTGAAGTGGCTGATGCTCGACAACGTGCCCGGCAGCTACCCCTACACCGCGGGCACCTTCGCCTTCAAGCGCGAGAACGAAGACCCGACACGCATGTTCGCTGGTGAAGGCGACCCGTTTCGCACCAACAAACGCTTCAAACTGCTCAGCTCGGGTATGGCCGCCAAACGCCTGTCGACCGCGTTTGACTCGGTCACGCTCTACGGCAACGACCCCGACCCGCGCCCGGACATCTACGGCAAGGTCGGCAACAGCGGTGTCAGCATCGCCACCATTGACGACCTGAAGGTGCTGTACAGCGGCTTTGATTTGTGCAGCCCCAACACCAGCGTTTCCATGACCATCAATGGCCCGGCGCCCAGCATCCTGGCGATGTTCATGAACGCCGCCATCGACCAGAACCTGGAAAAGTTTGCTGCCGACAACGGCCGCGAACCGACCGATACCGAAGCCGCCAAGATCCGCGAATGGGTGCTGGCCAACGTGCGCGGCACAGTGCAGGCCGACATCCTGAAAGAAGACCAGGGTCAGAACACCTGCATCTTCAGCACCGAATTTTCATTGAAAGTGATGGGCGACATCGCCAGCTACTTTGTGCACCACAACGTGCGCAACTTCTACAGCGTGAGCATCAGCGGTTACCACATTGCCGAAGCCGGTGCCAACCCGATCAGCCAGCTGGCGTTCACCTTGTCCAATGGCTTCACGTTTGTGGAAGCCTACCTGGCACGCGGCATGCACATCGATGACTTTGCGCCGAATTTGAGCTTCTTCTTCAGCAACGGCATGGACCCCGAATACACGGTGATGGGCCGTGTCGCGCGGCGCATCTGGGCGGTGGCGATGAAAGAGAAATACGGTGCCAACGAGCGTTCACAAAAGCTCAAGTACCACATCCAGACCAGCGGACGCAGCTTACACGCACAAGAGATCCAGTTCAACGACATCCGCACCACGCTGCAGGCGCTGATCGCCATCTATGACAACTGCAACAGCCTGCACACCAACGCGTTTGATGAGGCCATCACCACACCGACCGAAGACTCGGTGCGCCGCGCCATGGCCATCCAGCTCATCATCAACCGCGAATGGGGCCTGGCCAAGAACGAAAACCCGTCACAGGGCGCGTTCATCATCGAAGAGCTGACCGAACTGGTCGAAGAAGCCGTGTTGCTGGAGTTCGAGCGCATCACCGAACGCGGCGGTGTGCTGGGCGCGATGGAAACCGGCTACCAGCGCGGCAAGATCCAGGACGAATCGATGCACTACGAAATGCTCAAACACACCGGTGAATTGCCCATCATCGGTGTCAATACCTTCCGCAACCCGCACGGTGATCCGGTCAATGACAAGCTGGAACTGGCGCGCAGCACCGACGAAGAGAAACAAAGCCAGTTGCAGCGCCTGGCCGACTTCCACACCCGCCATGCGGCCGAGGCACCAGCACAACTCAAACGCCTGCAACAAGCGGTGATCGACAACCAGAATGTGTTTGAGGTGCTGATGGACGCGGTGCGCTGCTGCTCACTGGGCCAGATCACCAACGCCTTGTTTGAGGTGGGCGGGCAGTACCGCAGAAACATGTGACTTGCAGCCTCGGGTTGTCATGGCGAGCCACGACCCGCAATCCATGGCCCGGGGTTCATGCCCCCTGGGTCGAGGCCCGGGCAGGCGCCCCGAGTCCGGGATGACAACCGAGGATTTTTCAGAGAAAGAAAGAAGCACCACATCAAGCAAAACGGCCCCAAAGGGCCGTTTTTGCGTTGCGCACCACAACGCGCGGTTCGGTGTCGGCTGCCCGACACCCGGTGGCGATCAGCCGCCTTTTCTGCAACGCTTGCCGGGGTTTTTCTTGTTGTTGGTCGACACGCCGCGCTCCAGGCTGCGCATCTGGCCGTGGCCAGCGGTGTAACACACGCCCTTGGGGGCAACAGGACGGGGCGTCGCTTTGCGATCAGCTTCGGTACGAAATTCTTTGGCCATGATGAAGGGGCTCCGGCAGGTTGGTAAAAGGGTCGATTATCCTATTTTTTGGCGACACCATCGCCCGGCAATGCGCAAGACCTCTGCGTCCACCAAAACCCGTGTGACGACCCCTCACTCAGGGGCGCTGGCCCGGAAACGGCGCCACACCATCACCATTGCACCCAGCAGCAACGGCAACACCAGCATCGCCCACACTTCACCCCGGTACAGCGAATAAATCAGAAACCGCAGCTGATGGCCGCCATCGGTGAACGCGGTGATCTGGCCCAGCCCCTCGGCGTTGAACGACGGCGTCTGGCTCGCCAGCTGGGTGTAGAGCGGCGCCAGGTTGGAAGCAATCAGCAAAAACGTGATGATGACCGGCACACCGGCCACCACCGCGCGAAACACATTGCCACGAAAAATCAGCACCGACAAGGACATGACCGAGATCAGGTTGGGCAAATCACCCAGTGGCAGCACTTTGTTGCCCGGCAGTACCAGCGCAATCAGCACCGCCAGCATCATCAGGATCAGCCCGGTGACCATCACCGACTTGTGATGCATCAGAAAACCGGTGTCCATCGCCACAATCAGGTTCTTGCGGTGTGGGAAAAAGCGCGTCACCTGGTCGCGCAAGGCCACCGTCACCGGCATCATCGCGTCACCGATCAGCCCGGCGCTCTTGGGCAGCAAAAACATCACCGCGGCGATGTGCACCGCCAACTCCAGCGTGGCACCCGTGCTGTAGCCAGCAGCCAGGGCCAGCGCCAGCCCCATCAGGCCACCAATGATCATGGGCTCGCCCAGCAGGTCAAAACCACTGCCGACCGACGGCTCGTCGCCCTTGCTGTGGGGGTTGTAGTTCCAGCGCTTGATCACCGGAATACGGTCCAGCAACCAGTCCACACACACCGCGTAGGGCACCAGCCCGTTGACCGACACGGGTGAGGCAGAAATACCCACCAGACCCGTTTCACGCTCCACATCCGGCGCGGTCCATTCGGTCATCTTGAAGCAGTACACCGCAATCAACAAAGCGGCTGACAAACCCAGCGCCATGCTGCCGGTGACCGCCATCACCAGCGCGCCCATCAACGCAAAGTGCCAGTAGTTCCAGATGTCGATGTAAATGGTGCGGGTCCAGCCCAGCGCCAGCATGAGCAAGTTGGCCACCAGCACCAGCGGGATCGAAATAGCCGCCAGCGGCGAGGCCCAGGTGATGGCGGCCAAGGGCGGCCAGCCCACGTCCAGCACCGGGAAGTTGAGCCCGCGCACGCTGGTGAGCTGCTGAACCGCCGGGCTGATGTTGGCCACAAAGAAGTTGAACGCAATGAACACCCCGGCAAAACCGGCCGCCAAGCTGACCGTGCTCAACACCACCTGGCGCAGCGGCAGCCGCACCGCCAGTGCAATAAAGAAGATGATGATGGGCAGCATCACATAGGCCTTGAAGCTGAAAAAGGCCGTCAAAAAATCTTGAAGTGACTGCATGGTGTGGGGTGCTTATGTCAGGGGGTGAAACCGCTTGCGCGCGGGGTTGGCCAGGCAGCCTGCAAGGCCAGTCTGGCCGGGGGTCAGGGCGTTCTGGCGGCGCTTGTTGGGGGATGGCCAGGCGGCTTGGGGTGACCGCCGGGTGCCAACCAGCCTACGCAGCGTCCTTGTAAAACACGTTTTTTTGCAGCTTGCGGCCAGCCAACGGGGCCACCGTGTCGTGGATCGCGCCGATGTGGTCCGGCGTGGTGCCGCAGCAGCCGCCCACGATGTTGACCAGGCCGTCGCGGGCAAACTCGCCCACCAGTCGGCTGGTGACTTCGGGCGTTTCATCAAAGCCGGTGTCGCTCATCGGGTTGGGCAGACCGGCGTTGGGGTAACAGCTGATAAAGGTATCGGGGGCGCACCTGTTCAACTCTTGAATATAGGGGCGCATCAGCGCGGCGCCCAGCGCGCAGTTCAAGCCGATGGCCAGCGGCTGGGCGTGGCGCACGCTGTGCCAGAAGGCGGTCACGGTCTGGCCGCTCAGAATTCGCCCGGAGGCATCGGTCACCGTGCCGCTGATGATGATGGGCAGGCGCTCGCCGCTGGCTTCAAAAAACTCGTCAATGGCAAACAGCGCGGCCTTGGCATTGAGCGTGTCAAAAACGGTCTCCACCAGCAGCACGTCGGCGCCACCCTGCACCAGCGCGTCCACCTGCTCGTAGTAGCTGGCGCGCAGTTCTTCAAAGGTCACATTGCGTGCGCCGGGGTCGTTCACGTCCGGGCTGATGCTGGCGGTTTTGGGCGTGGGGCCCAAGGCGCCGAGCACAAAGCGGGGTTTGTCGGGGGTGGAGAACTTGTCACAGGCGGCGCGGGCCAATTTGGCCGAGGCCAGGTTCATCTCAAACGCCAGATCGGCCATGTCGTAATCGGCCTGGGCGATTCGTGTGGCGCCAAAGGTGTTGGTCTCGATCATGTCGGCCCCAGCGGCCAGGTAGCGTTCGTGGATGTCGGTGATGACGTCCGGGCGGGTCAGGCTCAGCAACTCGTTGTTGCCTTTGATGTCCTTGGGAAAGTCCTTGAAGCGCTGAGCTTGGCCGCCAGGCCCAGCGTACCCGGCGCCCCGGTACTGTTCTTCCGTCAGTTTGAAGCGCTGGATCATGGTGCCCATGGCACCGTCGAGCACCAGGATGCGTTTGTCAAGAAGGGCGGGCAGCGCCTGGGCGCGGGTGTAAATGGGATGGCTCATGCCCCCATTGTAGAAAGCAGGGTCAGACCTGGCTGACCGCAAAGTCCACACCCGGCAGCCCGTTCAGCAAAGGCCGGGCAAAGACATAGCCCTGAATCAGTGTCACACCAGCGCTTTGCAGCCAGGCCAGTTCTTCCGGCTCCTCCACCCCTTCGGCCACCACCACGATGCCCAAGTGGTAACACACGTCCACAATCGCGCGCACGATGGCCTGGCGTGGCCCGTGGGTGTGGATGCCGGTGACGATGCTGCGGTCTATCTTGAGTTTGTCCGGCTGAAAGTCTGCCAGCAGCGACAAGCCGGCATGACCGGCCCCAAAGTCGTCGATGGCCAGGCGCAGGCCCGCCTCGCGCAACTGGCTGATGGCGTCGAAAAACGGCTTCGGGCGCGTGATGATCTCTTCTTCGGTCACCTCCAGAACAATCTGCGCAGGATCGAAACCGGTTTGCGCCAGGTAACGCAGCAGCGTGGCAACGGCCTGCGGGTGGTAGGTCAGCGCGCCGGGCAAAAAATTGAGCGACAGCATGTCTTTCAAACCCAGGCGCGCCGCGGTCTGCAGCGCCCACAGTTTGGAGTGCAGGTCGAAGGCGTACAAGGCATCCCCCTGCAACCGGCCCAGCAACTCTGCGGGCGACTCGCCCCGTGGGCCGCGCACCAGCGCCTCATACGAGCTGATACACCGGCGGTAGGTGTCCACAATCGGCTGGAACGCAAAAAACGCCCCGTTGTCGACCATGGCGCCAAGGTCGGCGGCTGGCAGGCGCACCTCTGGCAAAGACCGGGCCGCAACAGGCGGCGCCAGCGGGCTGGTGACATCAACACGCCAGCGCCCGTGGGTGAAGGCATGGAAAATGATCTTGAAACGGTGGTCGTCCAGCTCATACAGCTGGCGCGCAGCCAGGTTCAGGTAATGGCGCTGGTCGTCGCTGACCTCCCGGTCGGGCATCATGTCCATCGCCGGGCCCAGCGCCACCAAGCCCATGCTCCACTGGGCGAAATAACGCGCCCGAATGGGCTCGGCCACCAGGGTCACCACCTGATGGTGCCGCGGGTCTTGCCGAATGCGGGCGTAGAGGGTTTCAACCACCTCGCGCTCACCCTCCAGAATTTGCAGGAAGTACTGCCCGTCACACACCAGCAGGCCGGTCACGCCCAGGGTGCGGTTCAGTTCTGCGGCCCGGCAGCTGATGTCCGACACCTGCTGTGGGTTCCAAGCTGCGCTCAAACGGCTACGGTAAATCAAATGAAACAAACGGGTCATGGCTGGCGGCAGCGTCAAATCGGGCATCGGAAAGGCCAAAATTTTAATGTTCCAGCAGGCTGTTTAACCCGCTTGGGGCGCTTGCATCAGCCGCGTTTGTGCGGCCGGATGGCAAGACCCGGCTTGGTGCCCGCCGTGCTGACCCAAGCCGTCGCTGCCTACCAACTGGCCAGGTGGGTCCACGCCATGCCCACCCCGGCCAGGTGTGCAGTGACAATGGACATGTGTTTTTTGCAAGACGCACCGGACGTCGGACCGAGTCAAGTGGGTGACCGGTGACGATGCCAACCACACCCCCTGAAAGCCTCACAGATGCGCATCACGTTTTTGTTCAGCCTGCTGCTGGCGACGCAAGTCACGCTGGCGCAAGAGCGCCCACCCACATCCGATACGCCGCCGAAAAGCTGGGCCACGGCCGCCCGGCACTCGGCAGGCATCGCACCAGACCCGGTGCACATCGTCGACGAGGCCATCGTCCAGGTGTATGCCGCCCCCACCTACGGTTGGCGGGGTTTTCTGGCGGTGCATCCGTGGATCATTTACAAGCGCCCGGGTGAAACGGCCTACACCCGTTACGACGTGGTGGGCTGGCGTGCGCCGCAGGTGGTGCAGCGCAATTACGCCGTGCCGGATGGTTTGTGGTACGGGTCCACACCGCAGCTCCTGGTCGACCACCGGGGTGAGCACGTGCAGGCCATGATTGACGACATCGAGACCGCAGTGGCCAGCTACCCGTATGCCAACACCTACCGCAGCTACCCGGGCCCCAACAGCAACACCTTTCTGGCGCACATCGGTCGCCAGGTGCCTGCGCTCAAGCTGGACCTGCCCGCCAACGCCATCGGCAAGGACTACCGGGCGCTGACCGACCCGGTGGGGCTATCCACCACCGGCAGTGGTGTGCAGGTGAGTCTGCTGGGCTTGCTGGGTGTGGCTGTGGGCTGGCAGGAAGGGCTGGAATTCAATGTGCTGGCGCTCAATTTTGGCCTGGACCTCAACCCCCCGGCCTTGCGGCTGCCGCTGCTGGGGCGACTCGGCTTGGCTGACATCAGCACATCCGTCGCGGCCCAAGGAACCCGGTCCATGCCACCAACGTCGACCCTGCTGGTGCCGCCTTCGGCCCCCATCGCCAGACAATAGCGCCGCCACCTTGACCCAAATCAACCCGACAATACAGGGTTGGTGAACCGTCAAACGTGGCCCTGGGGCGCCCCGGGCGAACCCGCAAGCTGGCTCACAACCTGCGTCTCACGCGCTGTCTGTGCTCGTTTATTTTGAGTTCTGCGCTTTCTAAGTTATTTCAACGACCGACCTCATGCATTCCAAGGTTTCCCCCTGGCGCTCACTGAAAACCCGCATCACGGTGTTGATGCTGGTGGTGTTTGCGCTGGGCATCGGGTCACTCGCCTTCTTCATCAACCGCAGCGTTCAAACCGACATGGCGCGCATGCTCGGCGAACAACAATTTTCGGTTGTGACGACAGTGGCCAACGCGGTGAACACCAATTTAGCCGAACGTCTGCAGGCGCTGGAATCCGTTGCCAAACTGAATGCGGGCCTGATGGGGGACCCGGCGGCCTTGCAAGCCAGCCTGGAGCGGCATCTGGCGTTGCAGCAGCAATTCAACGCCGGGGTCTGGGTGGCGGGCCCGGATGGCCAGGCCATCGCCGATGTGCCGCGGTCAGCCAATCGGTTCGGCATCAATTTCATGGACAGGGATTTCATTGCGACCGCGCTGAAAGACGGTCGATCGACCATCGGCCGCCCCGTCATGGGCAAGCAGACCCAAACCCCTGTGTTCGCCATCACCGTGCCTGTCCGCGACCCCCAAGGCCAGCTGATCGGCGCCATCGTCGGGGTGACCAACCTGGGCCAACCCAGTTTTCTGGATGTGGTGACCCAAGGCACCTACGGCAAGCGCGGCGGCTATGTGTTGGTCGCACCACAGCATCAACTCATCGTCACGGCCACGGATGCCACGCGCATCATGCAGCCCATCCCGCCCCCCGGCGCCAACAAGATGTTTGACCGCTTCGTGCAGGGCTTTGAAGGCTTCGGCGTGGCTCTCAGCTCCACCGGCGTGGAGCACATTGCGGCCGCCAAGGCTGTCCCGGTCGCGGGCTGGTTTCTGGCGTTGACCATACCGACTGAAGAAGCGTTTGCACCCTTGCACGACCAGCAACAACGCTTGTTCTGGGCCACGCTGGCGTTGACGCTGTTGACCGGTGTCTTGATCTGGCTGGTGTTGCGACGCCAGCTCGCACCGGTGGTGCAGACAGCGCAGGCGATGGCCGCGCTGGCCGATTCAACGCATATTCCGCAACCCTTGCCGAGCACACAACACGGCGAGGTCGGGCTGTTGGTGTGCGGCTTCAACCGCATTTTGCAGACCTGGACACAGCGCCAGGCCGACCTGCAAGCCAGCGAGCAGCAATACCGATCGCTGCTTGAGAATCTGGCATCTGGCGTGGTGGTGCATCGGCCGGATACCTCCATCAGCCTGTCCAACCCGATGGCGGCCTCGCTCCTGGGATTGACGCAAGACCAAATGGCGGGCAAGACAGCCCTCGACCCGAACTGGTGCTTCCTTCAGGATGATGAAACGCGCACGCCGCTGCAAGCGTACCCGGTGAACCGGGTGCTGGGGACAGGCCGACCGCTGCAAAATTGTGTGCTTGGCGTGCGTCACCCGGGGCGCTCGGCGCCGACCTGGTTGATTGCCAATGCCTTTCCGATTCGCGATGCACAAGGCACGATTTCTGCGGTGGTGGTGACTTTCACCGACATCACCAGCCTCAAGCTCGCGCAGGCCAAACTCCATCTGGCTGCGGGTGTCTTCACCCATGCGCTCGAAGGCATCATGATCACCACGGCCGATGCCACCATCGTGGATGTCAACGATGCATTTACCCAGATCACCGGATACAGCCACCAGGAAGCCGTGGGGCAAACCCCACACATACTCAGTTCCGGGCGGCATGACCGCCCATTTTTCGGGGCCATGTGGCACGCCCTGGTGGCGTCTGGCCATTGGCGAGGTGAAGTCTGGAATCGGCGCAAAGACGGCACCGTGTTTGCCATGCTGCTGACCATCAGCGCCGTCAAAGACACGCAGGGCAACACGCAACACTACGTGGCCTTGTTCTCCGACATCACCGCGCTCAAGGAACATCACAGCCAGCTTGAACGCATGGCCCATTTTGACGCGCTCACCCACTTGCCCAACCGCGTTTTACTGGCCGACCGCCTGCAGCAAGCCATGCGCCAGGCCAAGCGGCGCCAACAGCAGCTGGCCGTGGCCTACCTGGACCTGGATGGTTTCAAGGCCATCAACGACCACCACGGCCATGAAGTCGGCGACCAGGTGCTGATCGCGCTGACCCATCGCATGAAAGAAGCGCTGCGTGTGGGCGATACCATGGCGCGCCTGGGCGGTGACGAGTTTGTGGCGGTGCTGATCGACCTGGACGACGCGTCCGCCAGCTTCCCGCTGCTGCAGCGGCTGCTGGGGCTTGCTTCATTGCCGGTACAGCTGGGCGACCTGAGCTTGCAGGTGTCCGCCAGTCTGGGCGTCACGTTCTACCCACAGGCGCAGGACATCGATGCCGACCAACTCCTGCGTCAGGCCGACCAAGCCATGTACCAGGCCAAGGTGGCGGGCAAGAACCGCTACTGCGTGTTTGATGCGGCGCAGGACAGCCACATTCGCGAACACCACGAAAGCCTGAAGCGCATCCGCCTGGCGCTGGAACGTCGCGAGTTTGTGCTGCACTACCAGCCCAAGGTCAATATGCAAAGCGGCAAGGTCACCGGTGCCGAGGCGCTGATCCGCTGGCAACACCCTGACAAAGGCTTGTTGGCGCCAGCCGCCTTCTTGCCCGTGATCGAAGACCACCCGCTGACGGTGGAGGTGGGCGAGTGGGTCATCGACGCCGCCCTGCATCAGGTGACGCTCTGGCGCGCTGCCGGGCTGGAGCTGCCGGTCAGCGTCAATATCAGTGGACGCCAGTTGCAGCAAGCTGACTTTGTGGTGCGTCTGCAGGCCATCCTGGCCCGGCACCCCGACGTCAACCCGAGCAGCCTGGAACTCGAAGTGCTGGAAACCACTGCCCTGGACGATATGGACCAGGTATCGCAGGTGATTGACGACTGCCAAGCGATGGGCGTGAAGTTTGCGCTGGACGACTTTGGCACGGGCTACTCGTCGCTGACCTACCTCAAGCGCCTGCGCGTGGCGCTGCTCAAGATTGACCAGAGCTTCGTGCGCGACATGCTCGACGACCCCAATGACCTGGCCATTTTGCAAGGTGTCATCGGCTTGGCTGCGGCCTTCAAGCGCGAGGTGATTGCCGAAGGCGTCGAGACGGTGGCGCACGGCACCGCGCTGCTGCACCTGGGCTGCGAGTTGGCGCAAGGCTACGGCATTGCCCGCCCCATGCCCGCAGACCAGTTGCCGGCCTGGGCCGCCACCTGGCAGCCCGCGCCCGAGTGGGGTGTTTTACCCTGGCTGGGGGGCGTCGATCACGGTTGAGTCGGGCCCAATGGGACAATGGCAGCCCCCGTCACCCACAACCCAAGCTGCCCTGTCAAATTTGTGAGCCCTTCAAGCTTCCAACCACAGCCTATTCAGCACCGGCAGCTCTTACATTTGTAGTCATTGAACTTGTCTATCGCATCCATTCTCAGTGAGGTTTTTGGCTACCAGGCGTTTCGCGGGCCGCAGCAAGCCATCATTGAACACGTGACCGGCGGTGGCGACGCGCTGGTGCTGATGCCCACCGGCGGCGGCAAAAGCCTGTGTTACCAGATTCCCGCCATTGCCCGCCAGGCCGCGGGCCAAGGCATCACGGTGGTGATCTCGCCGCTGATTGCGCTGATGCACGACCAAGTGGGTGCGCTGCACGAGGCCGGCGTCAAAGCCGAGTTCTTGAACTCCACGCTCTCGTTCGAGCAGGCCAGCCAGGTCGAACGGCGCTTGATGCAAGGTGACATCACCCTGCTGTATGCCGCGCCGGAGCGGGTCACCACACCACGTTTTCTGGCGCAACTTGACGCCCTGCAGGAGCGCGGTCGCTTGAGCCTGTTTGCGATCGACGAGGCCCATTGTGTGAGCCAGTGGGGCCACGACTTCCGGCCTGAGTACCGGGCGCTGACCGTGTTGCACGAGCGTTACCCAACAGTGCCGCGCATCGCCCTGACCGCCACGGCGGATGCGCTGACCCGCGCCGACATCATCGAGCGGCTGCAACTGCAGGATGCGCGCCTGTTCATCAGCAGTTTTGACCGCCCCAACATCCGCTACACCATTGTCGAAAAGCGCGAGGCCACGCAACAGTTGCTGCGCTTCATCCAGGACGAGCACATGGGCGATGCGGGGGTGGTGTATTGCCAGTCGCGCAAAAAGGTGGAGGACACCGCCGAGTTGTTGTGTGACCACGGCATTGCCGCCCTGCCCTACCACGCCGGGCTTGCGCCCCAGGTACGCCAGGCCAACCAGGACCGGTTTTTGCGCAGCGAAGGCATTGTGATGGTGGCCACCATCGCCTTTGGCATGGGCATCGACAAGCCCGATGTGCGGTTTGTGGCGCACCTGGACATGCCCAAAAACATCGAAGGCTACTACCAGGAAACCGGTCGCGCCGGGCGCGATGGCGAACCAGCGGATGCCTGGATGTGCTACGGCCTGCAGGACGTGGTGAACCAGCGCCGCATGATTGACGAGAGCCCGGCCGAGGAAGAATTCAAACAGGGCCTGCGCGGCAAGTTGGACGCACTCTTGGGCCTGGCCGAGGCCACCGACTGCCGCCGGGTGCGGCTGCTGCGCTACTTTGATGAAGCCAGCACCGACTGCGGAAATTGCGACAACTGCCTGCACGCGCCGGAGGTGTGGGACGCCACGGATGCTGCGCGCAAGCTGCTCTCCACCGTGTACCGGGTGCAGCAGATGAGTGGTTTTGGGTTTGGTGCCGGGCACATCGTGGATATTCTGCGTGGCAAGGTCACCGAGAAAGTCACGCAGCGCCGACATGACACGCTGAGCACGTTTGGCATTGGCGCCGATTTGTCAGACACCCAATGGCGCGCCGTGCTGCGCCAGCTGCTCGCGATTGGGGCGGTGGCGGTGGATGCGCAAGCGTTCAATACGCTGGCGCTCACCGAGGTGTCGCGCGCCGTCCTCAAGGGCGAGGTGCCGATCCGGCTGCGCACCAGCGCGCCCAAGGCTGCCACGCGCAAAAGCCGCCGCACCAGCCAGGCCGCCACACCCAAGGTGGCAGCGGTGCTGGATGGCGCCGAGCAGCAGCGTTATGCCGCCCTGAAAGCCTGGCGCGCCGAAGTCGCCAAGGAACACAACCTGCCCGCCTACGTGATTTTTCACGACGCCACGCTGGTGGCCATCGCCCAATCCGCACCACGTTCACGGCTGGCGTTGCAAGGCATCAGCGGTCTGGGTGTGCGCAAGCTGGAAGCCTATGGCGATGCGGTTCTGGAGGTGATCGAGGCCACCTGCACACCCTGAATTAAGCCGAGCTGTGGTTGGCGTCCAGCCGCTTGAAAACCATCGCTCATCACGATCCATCACGCAGCGTTTGGCTGCGTGATCAGAAGGTTTCCCAGTCCGAATCGCTGGTGGCTTGAGCGGCTGGCGCTGCCAGCTTGGCGGGTGTCGGGCTGGGTGTTGCGCGCGCCGCAGCGCCCTTGGCAACACCCGCGGCACGGCGATCCACCCCCTTGAACGCGCTGGGCTTGGCAGGGTGCGCGCGAACCTTGGCCCCTGACAAGGCGCTTGAGCCAGCAAAGGTATCACCGCCCAGCTTGAACACGGCCACCGTTTGCACCAACTCCAGCGCCTGCGTTTTCAGGCTGTCTGCAGCAGCGGCCATTTCTTCCACCAGCGCGGCGTTTTGCTGCGTCACCTGGTCCATCTGTGTCACGGCTGCGCCAACTTGGGAGACACCATGGCTTTGCTCCTGGCTGGCGCTGCTGATCTCGCCCATGATGTCGGTCACCCGCCTGATCGAGGCGACCACCTCGGTCATGGTACTGCCCGCCTGGTCGACCAAGGTGGTGCCTTGCGCCACCCGTTCCACGCTGGCGTTGATCAAGCTCTTGATTTCTTTGGCCGCTTCGGCGCTGCGGCCCGCCAGGCTGCGCACCTCGGAGGCCACAACCGCAAAACCCCGCCCTTGCTCGCCGGCACGCGCGGCTTCTACCGCCGCATTCAGCGCCAAAATGTTCGTCTGGAAAGCAATGCCGTCGATCACGCTGATGATCTCGCTGATTCTGCGGCTGGCTTCGTTGATGCCCTTCATGGTGTCCACCACTTGAGCCACCACCTCACCCCCCTGCACCGCCACCGTGCTGGCGCGCATGGACAGTTGGTTGGCCTGGCTCGCGCTGTCAGCATTTTGTTTGACGGTGTCATTGAGTTGCGCCATGCTGGAGGCGGTTTGCTGCAACGCGCTGGCTTGTGACTCGGTGCGTGTGGACAAATCATTGTTGCCAAGCGAGATTTCAGCACTGGCCGTGGCGACACTTTCGGCGTTTTGGCGCACCTTGATCAGAACCGCCTGCACTTTTTCAGCAAATTGGTTGAATCCGGCAGCGATGGCGGCCAATTCGTCTTGACCGTCCACCGGCAGGCGATGTGTCAGATCACCGTCGCCCGAGCCAATGTTGTGCATCACGTCGCGCAGCATCGGCAAACGCCGCAACAGTTGGGTCAAGACGGCGCCAAGGATCAACACGGTCACCAAAGCAATGACCAAGCTGCTGACGATCGACGACCACATCATGGCGCTGATGCCTGCCAGCGCCTCGTCAGGCGGCAGCGCAATGATCAACGTCCAATCGGTTCCCGTGATCGCCTCGGCCTGCAGCAAGCGCTTGTCGTTGCCGACCACAAACTCTTGCAAGCCGTCGGCTGACACCAGCGAACCCACGCTGACATTGGCCAGCGCCGGTACCAAATCGGTGATGGGTTTGAGCACCACCGAGGCATCTTCATGAACGATGATTTTGCCGCTTTTGTCAACAATCATGCCGTAGGCACCGGGGGTTGGCCGGATGGAGGCGACATTGCGAACCACACCGTCCATAAAGACGTCGGCGGCGGTCACTGCGATCAACTGGCCCTGGTCCATCACGGCCGAGGCGAAGGTCACGACGAGTTTTTTGCTGCCAGCATCGACATAAGGCTCGGTGATCACAGGCCCGCTGGCCGCAGCGGCCCCGGTGTACCACGGCCTGCTGGTCGGGTCGTAATCCGGTGGCAGGTTTTGTACTTCAGAAAATGCCGTGCGCTTGTCCGGGAAACCGAGATAGACCGAGTCCACCGCGCCCGCTGCCTTGGCGACTTGCAAAAACGGTATGGGGTCGGCTTCTCCCACCTTGCCAGCCACTGACTTGACCACCTGGTGGCGTGCGCTGACCCAGTCCGCAACACCCGAAGCATGCGAGCGCAGCAAGGAGCGGGTTTGATCCGTCAGGGCAGCCATCGCGTTGTGCCTGGCCGTGAGCAAATTGGTGCCCGACACCAGCAACTGCCCAAAAAGCACCAGCGCCCCGGTCACCAGCACCACTTTTCCGCGCAAGGTATTCATGAAACTGAACATGTCTTTTTTCCCCAAATGTGACATCGGCCAACCGGCTATTCCCGTGTGCAAGCGCCAACCACATGCACGCGCCAAATGTAAACGAGCGCCATGGCCCGTGGCTGCTTTTTCACCAACGCGATGCCGCCTCAGAAGATTGCCCAGTCCGAGTCATGGGCGCTGCTGACCTTGAGCGCGTGTCAGGCGGGGGGTTCTTCTTGTTGATGACGGTTTTGGCGTCTTCGCTGGCAGCCACACGAGCCAGCACCTTGTCCTGGGCGGCAGCTTGCTTTGCCTGGGCAAAGGCCTTGTCGTCATCAACTTGGGCCGTCTTCAGGCGGTCAAAAGCCTTGGGGGTTGGCAGATCCAGCCAGAGCTTGCGGGTGGTCTGGCGCATGTGCACAGACGCACCGGGTGATATCAAGCACTGCAGCGGGCCTGATCGGCGCGGGAGGTGGCTAGAAGGTTTCCCAATCCGCGTCAGAGGTGCCACTTGCAGGTGCGGGGGCTGCCAGGGGCGCCGGGGCAAGCTTGGCAGGCGTGGCGGCACTTCGGGCGGCCGCGCCTTTGGGCACACCACCGGCACGCCGATCAACCCCCTTGAAAGCCACCGGTTTGGCTGGATGGGCACGCACGGCCGCTGGTGGCATGAGGCTGGCGCTGCTGTGCTCACCCGCTGCCAGCTTGAACACCGCCACCGTCTGCACCAGCTCCTGCGCCTGCGCCTTGAGGCTGCTGGCAGCGGCGGCCATTTCTTCTACCAGGGCGGCGTTTTGCTGGGTGACCTGGTCCATCTGGATCACCGCTTCGCCCACCTGGCCCACGCCCAGGCTCTGCTCATGGCTGGCCGCGCTGATCTCGCCCATGATGTCGGTCACACGCTTGATGGACGTCACCACCTCTTGCATGGTGACGCCGGCCTGGTCCACCAGCGCGCTGCCGCTCTCAACCCGCTCCACGCTGGCGTTGATCAGCACCTTGATTTCCTTGGCGGCTTCGGCGCTGCGCCCGGCCAGCGAACGCACCTCGCTGGCCACCACCGCAAAACCACGGCCCTGTTCACCGGCGCGGGCGGCTTCCACGGCGGCGTTCAGCGCCAGAATGTTCGTTTGGAAGGCAATGCCGTCAATCACGCTGATGATGTCGCTGATCTTGCGTGACGCGTCGTTGATGCCGCGCATGGTGTCCACCACCTCGGCCACCACCGCGCCACCTTGCTCAGCCACGTGGCTGGCACTCACCGCGAGCTGGTTGGCCTGGCGCGCGTTGTCAGCGTTTTGCTTGACCGTGGAGCTGAGTTCTTCCATGCTGGCAGCAGTTTGCTCCAGCGCGCTGGCTTGCGATTCGGTGCGGCTGGACAGGTCGTTGTTGCCTTGGGCGATCTCGGCGCTGGCGGTGGAGACACTCTCACTGCCTTGACGCACCTGTTGCACCACGCCAGCCAGGCTGGTTTGCATCTTGGCCAGCGCTTGCATCAGGTGGCCAATTTCGTCCTTGCCGTCTTGCGGCAGTACCTGGCTCAAGTCACCCTCGCCAATGCGCCGCGCCGCCGTGCTGGCCAGGTCAATGCCCTTGGCGATGCCTCTGGAAATGCTCCAGCTGGCAAAAACCGCGATGCCAACGCACAGCACCAACAAGACACCGCCCAGCACAAACAGCTGGCTGAACATGGTCTCGATAGCGGCGCGCGTGTCGCGCACGTTGGCCAGTTCGCCGTCCACCAGCGCCTGGGTCACGCGGATGTAATCTGTGGTGGCGGGCAGCAGTTTGTCACGCACGACCGATTGGGTGCCAACTTCGTCACCCGCAGCTTTCAGGGCATTGGCCTCCTCGCGCACGGCCAGCCAGACCTTACGCACGTCACCCACGGCTTGTGCACGCTTGCGCGAGTCTTCGTCCGTGGCCAGTTCCAGAAACTTCTTTTGTGTGGCTGTGGTGCTTTCGCTGGTGGCCGCCATGTCGGCCTTGAAAAAATCAAACAGGGCAGGCCCGGGCGAGTAGGCCACGGCCAGTGAGCGCGCAGAGTTTTGCCGCACGTCGCCCTGCCACTTGTCCGCCAGGTCCAACAACTGCGTCTGCAGTTCCATGCGCTCGGTGGCGATGGATACCTGGTGGATGCGCCAGGTCGTGATGGCCGCCAAAACCAGAAAAGCCAGCGTGATGGCAGCGAAACCAAGCGTCAGCCGGGTGGAAATCTTCAAATGGTTCATCGCAGGGCCCTATGGATCGGAAAACAGTGCTTAGCATCATAAAGTGATTCAGCAACGGCCAGACGGTAAAACAAGCGCGGAAAGACCGGCCTTGTCGACGGCATCACAGAGGGGCCCGACGGATGCAGACCCGCCGTTGGCAAAAGGTCTTTGCTACACTCAAACGATGTTCATCCACAAAATCATCCTCACAGGTTGCAGCGACCGGGGAGCCTGGCCCTGGCGTCCGTTGCACGCATCGTTGGCCCTGCGCTGACACCCTTGTCCTGTTTGTATGAACCGCAGCCCCGTGCTGCAGCCGGATGGTTTTGAGGCCTTCTCCCTTGTAGGAGGGTGGCTCAGGCCAGCGGCACTTGATGGAAAGAACCTCTTCCGTGATTTCTCAATCCGAATTTGATGAACTGGCAAGCCAGGGCTTTAACCGCATCCCGGTGAGTGCCAAGGCTTTTGCCGATCTGGAAACCCCGCTCTCGCTCTACCTGAAACTCACCCACAGCGCTGCTTTCAGCTTTTTGCTGGAGTCGGTGGTGGGAGGCGAACGGTTTGGCCGCTACAGCTTTATTGGCCTGCCAGCACGCACTTTGCTGCGCGCCAGCGGTTTTGGCGATCAAGCGCGTACCGAGGTGGTGACCGACGGTGTGGTGGTGGAAACCAGTCAGGCCAATCCGCTGGATTTCATTGCCGACTACCAGAAGCGCTTCAAGGTCGCGCTGCAGCCCGGCATGCCGCGTTTCTGCGGCGGCCTAGCGGGTTATTTTGGCTACGACGCGGTGCGTTATATCGAGAAAAAACTGCAAGCCACTTGCCCGCCCGACGAGCTGGGAACCCCTGACATCCTGCTGCTGCAGTGTGAGGAGCTGGCCGTCATCGACAACCTGTCAGGCACCCTGCATTTGATGGTGTATGCCGATCCAGCCCAGACTGGTGCTTATGAGAAAGCTACAAAAAGGTTAGCAAAACTCAAAACCCTGTTGCGTGGCAGTGTCCAGGCTCCCGAGATCCTGCCCAGCGCAGGTCAGACCGCTGAGCGCGACTTTGCCAAGGCCGACTACATCGCTGCGGTGGAGCGCGCCAAGGAGCTGATTGCAGGTGGCGACTTCATGCAGGTGCAGGTCGGCCAGCGCATCAAGAAGCGCTACACCCAGTCACCGTTGAGCCTGTACCGTGCGCTGCGTTCGCTCAACCCCAGCCCCTACATGTACTACTACAACTTCAGCGGGGCAGTGCAGGGCGGGGCGGACTTCCATGTGGTCGGTGCCAGCCCGGAGATTCTGGTGCGCCAGGAGCAGGTCACGGTAGGTGGCCAAGCGACCCAGAAAATCACGATCCGCCCGCTGGCTGGCACACGTCCGCGCGGTGCTACCCCCGAGCTGGACAAAGCCGCCGAAGTTGAATTGATCAACGACCCTAAGGAACGCGCTGAACACGTCATGCTGATTGACCTGGCGCGCAACGACATTGGCCGCATCGCCCAAATTGGCAGCGTCAAAGTCACCGACGCGTTTTGTGTCGAGCGTTACAGCCATGTGATGCACATCGTCAGCAACGTCGAAGGCACGCTGCTGGACGGCATGAGCAGCATGGACGTGCTCAAGGCCACCTTCCCGGCCGGCACCTTGACCGGTGCGCCCAAGGTGCATGCGATGGAGCTGATCGACCAGCTGGAGCCGACCAAACGCGGCATCTACGGTGGCGCCTGTGGTTACCTGAGTTACGCGGGCGACATGGACGTGGCGATTGCGATCCGCACCGGCATCATCAAGGACCAGATGCTCTACGTACAGGCAGCTGCCGGTGTGGTGGCCGACTCGGTGCCTGAGCTCGAATGGAAAGAAACCGAAGCCAAGGCGCGCGCCTTGTTACGGGCGGCGGAACTGGTTGAAGAAGGGCTGGAGTAAATCATGAGCAAACCTATCCAACTCCTGATGATCGACAACTACGACAGCTTCACCTACAACATCGTCCAGTACCTGGGCGAGTTGGGAGCGCAGGTCACGGTAGCGCGCAACGACGAAATCACGATTGAGCAGATCGATACGATGCTGGCGGCGGGCAAGCTGGACCGCTTGGTGATTTCGCCCGGGCCGTGTTCACCGGCTGAGGCGGGCATTTCGGTCGCGGCCATCCAGCACTTCGCCGGTAAGCTGCCGATTTTGGGTGTCTGCCTGGGCCACCAGGCCATTGGCGCGGCGTATGAAGGCACCATCATCCGCGCGCAGCAGCTCATGCACGGCAAAACTTCAACCATCAGCACCACGCAGGAAGGTGTGTTTGCAGGCTTGCCCGCGCAGTTCACCGTGAACCGTTACCACTCGCTGGCGATCAAGCGTGACAACTGCCCCGCCTGCCTGACAGTCACCGCCTGGACCGATGACGGTGAAATCATGGGGGTCAAACACCGCACGCTGGACATCGAAGGTGTGCAGTTCCACCCCGAGAGCATCCTGACCGAACACGGTCACGCGATGCTGCAAAACTTCCTGGCCCCGCGCCCCGCCGACAGCCAGCGTGCTTGATGCGCGATCCGCTGCAGTAAACATAGCTTCTAGCCCTTGTTAAATAAGGGCTAGAGGCCAAAAAGGTTTGTAAACATGAACAAAACTGTTGACCTTCGCAGTGACACCGTCACCCAGCCCAGCGCCGCCATGCGCGCGGTCATGGCCGCCGCGCCAGTTGGTGACGATGTGTTTGGCGACGACCCCAGCGTGAATGCCCTGCAGACCAAGCTGGCCAACATGCTGGGTTTTGAGGCCGCGATGTTTGTTCCAACTGGAACGCAGAGCAACCTGTGCGGCCTGATGGCGCACTGCCAGCGTGGTGACGAGTACATCGTTGGGCAGATGGCGCACACCTACCGCTGGGAGGGGGGCGGTGCAGCCGTTCTGGGCAGCATCCAGCCCCAGCCGCTGGAGCACCAATCAGACGGCACATTGGCGCTGGCCGACATCGAAGCGGCCATCAAGCCCGACGATGTCCACTTTGCCCGCACCCGGCTGCTCACCCTGGAGAACACCTTTGGCGGCAAGCTGCTGCCGTTTGACTATGTTCAGGCCGCCACCGATTTGGCCAAAAGCCACGGTCTGGCGCGGCACCTGGACGGCGCACGCCTGTTCAACGCGGCGGTGGCGCAGGCCACGCAGCTAGCTGGAGGGTACACGTCTAATCGGTCTCAAGCCCTCGTGAATCAAGGGCAAGAAGCTATCACTTATGAAGCAATTGTCCAGGAGGCACGCCGCATCGCCCAGTGTTTTGACAGTGTGTCGGTGTGTCTGAGCAAAGGCCTGGGTGCACCGATCGGCTCCGTCCTGTGCGGCAGTGCCGACTTCATCACCCGCGCCCACCGCATCCGCAAGATGGTGGGTGGTGGCATGCGCCAGGCTGGCATTCTGGCTGCAGCGGGTAGTCACGCGCTGGACCACCACGTAGCACGGCTGGCCGACGACCATGCGCTGGCGCGCCGTCTGGCCGATGGGCTGCAGGGCTTGCCTGGAGTGGTGGTGGAGCTGCCGCAGACCAACATCGTGTTTGTGGATTTGGTGGATGGCGCCAAGGCGCGCGGGGCCGGGCTGATACCGCATCTCAAGTCGCACGGGGTGCTGGCCACCGGCTTGTACCGGTTGCGTTTTGTCACCCACCTGGATGTGGATGCCGAGGGCATCGACCACGCGGTGTCGGTGATACGTGCCTATTTTGAACACCACTGAGCGCGCGCCATGCCCGATACCCACCAACTTCTGCTGTTCATCGCCGCCGGTTGGTTGCTGAACCTGACGCCTGGCCCCGATGTCTTGTACATCGTGACCCATGCGCTGCGCAGTGGAGCGCGCGCGGGGATCGTGGCCGGGCTGGGCATCACCACCGGCTGTTTTGTGCATATCTTTGCCGCAGCGCTGGGGGTGGGGGCCTTGCTGGCGGCCTCGGCCACCGCGTTTAACCTGCTCAAGTGGGCGGGTGCGGCCTACCTGTTGTATGTGGGTGTTCGTTTGCTGTTCTCGCGTGCTCAGGGGAACTTGCTGCCCAGCGCGGGTAACGAGGCCAGTGCGCCGATACCCGCTGATCTGTGGCGGGTGTACAGCGGCGGTTTCTGGACCAATGTGCTCAACCCCAAGGTGGCGGTCTTTTTTCTGGCCTTTGTGCCGCAGTTCATCACGCCCGGCACGACACAGACCACCTGGGTGTTTCTGGCACTTGGAGTGTTGTTCAATGTGAATGCCATTCCGGTCAACATCGGCTGGGCGCTGGCTGCGGCCTGGATGGCGCGCCGGGCCAGCCTGGTGCAGCGTGGCATGCACTGGCTGGACCGCGTCGCTGGCGCCCTGTTCATCACCTTCGGCCTCAAACTGGCCCTCACCGACAATCCCGTCTCGTAGATTCTGTACCGACCGCACTAGGAGCGCGTATGACACACACCATCAAAATCACCCCGCAGGAAGCGCTGTTGCGCACCATTGAGCACCGTGAGATTTTTCACGACGAGATGCTCTACATCATGCGCCAGATCATGGCCGGTGAATGGTCGCCGGTGATGCTGGCGGCCTTCATCACCGGCTTGCGTGTCAAGAAAGAAACCATCGGCGAGATCACCGCCGCCGCGCAGGTGATGCGGGAGTTCGCCACCAAGGTCGATGTCGCCGACAAAACCCATCTGGTGGACATCGTGGGCACCGGTGGCGACAGCTCTCACACCTTCAACATCTCGACCTGCGCCATGTTTGTGGCGGCAGCCGCAGGTGCCAAGGTCAGCAAACACGGCGGGCGCAGTGTCAGCAGCAAGAGTGGCAGCGCTGACGTGATGGAGTCGCTCGGTGTCAACATCAACCTCAAGCCCGAAGCGATTGCCCAGTGCATCGCGCAGGTGGGGGTGGGCTTCATGTTTGCGCCGAACCACCACCCGGCCATGAAAAACGTGGCGCCGGTGCGCCGCGAGATGGGTGTCAAGACGATTTTTAACCTGCTCGGTCCATTGACCAACCCGGCGGGCGCGCCGAATATTTTGATGGGCGTGTTTCACCCCGATTTGGTCGGTATCCAGGTGCGTGCGCTGGAGCGCTTGGGCACCGAACACGCGGTGGTGGTGTACGGCAAGGACGGCCTGGACGAGGTGAGCCTGGGCGCCGCCACCCTGGTGGGTGAGCTCAAAGACGGCAAGGTCACCGAGTATGAAATCCACCCCGAAGACTTTGGCCTGACCATGGCCAGCACCCGCGCCTTCAAGGTCGAGACACCCGAGCAATCGCGCGCCATGTTGTTGGGGGTGCTGGACAATGTGGACGGCCCTGCCAAAGAGATCGTGATCTTCAACGCCGGTGTTGCGCTGTATGCGGCCAATGTGGTGGACTCGATGGCAGCCGGTATCCAGAAAGCACGGCTTGCTCTTGAATCAGGCGCCGCCAAAGCCAAGCTGGGTGAACTGGTCACTCTGGCGCACAGCCTGAGTGTGGCCGGATGATGCAGCTCCTCCATGCCGACGGCGCCTAGATTGCTATCGGCATTTCGGTCTTTTTCATCGTGGTCGGGGTGTTGATGAAACGTGTGTTTGTCAACATCCTGAAACAAGGCGCCACCCCTGCCGACTCTTTTTCTGCCACCCCTGAGTCCTCCAAACATGACTGATATCCTGAACAACATTGTGGCGGTGAAACACGAAGAAGTGGCCGCCGCCAAAAATCGCAAACCACTCGACGTGGTGCGCGCCGATGCTGAGAGCCGGGTGCTGACCCGTGATTTTGTCGGTGCCCTGCGTACCAAGATCGCCGCAGGCCAGCCAGCGGTGATTGCCGAAATCAAAAAAGCCAGTCCGTCCAAAGGCGTTATCCGTGCCGACTTCATCCCGGCCGACATCGCCCAGAGTTATGCCGAATTTGGCGCTGCTTGTTTGTCTGTGCTGACCGACCAGCAGTTTTTCCAGGGCAGCGTGGACTACCTGAAACAGGCCCGCGCCTCTTGTCAGCTGCCGGTTTTGCGCAAAGACTTTATGGTGGACGCCTACCAAATTTATGAGTCGCGCGCCATGGGGGCCGATGCGGTGTTACTGATCGCCGCCTGCCTGGACGACGCGCAGATGAAAGAGTTTGAAACCATCGCCCGCAGCCTGGACATGGCGGTGCTGGTGGAGGTGCATGACGCAGCTGAGTTGCAGCGCGCCCTCAAGCTCAAGACGCCATTGATTGGTGTGAATAACCGCAACCTGAAAACCTTTGAGGTGTCGCTGGACACCACGCTGACGCTGATGAAAGACATCCCGGCAGATCGCCTGCTGGTGTGTGAAAGCGGCATCCACACCCGCGACGATGTGTTGCGCATGGGTGCGGCGGGTGTCAATGCCTTCTTGGTCGGCGAAGCCTTCATGCGTGTGCCCGAGCCGGGTGAGGCACTGGCGGCGCTGTTTGGATAACGGCTCACTCACACCCTTTTGACATCGTATTTATGTCAACAAGCGCCCAATTGGCATCAGCCCACCCCTCTGACTGGCCGGTCGACCCGGGCTGGCAAGGACTGGTCACTCAGTTTTTTGAGTCTGCTAAAGGACAGGCCTTGCTGACCTTTTTGCATCGAAGGCTGCAGGAGGGTGCGGTGATCTTCCCGCCCACCCCGCTGCGTGCGCTGGAACTGACACCCCGCGACAAAGTGCGCGTGGTCATCCTGGGCCAGGACCCGTACCACGGTCGGGGTCAAGCTGAAGGTCTGGCGTTTTCGGTGGCGCCAGGTGTGGCGTTACCGCCGTCGTTGCGCAATATTTTCAAAGAGTTGCAGCGCGATCTGGGTGAACCACCACCCACATTTCCCATCCCTGGCGGTAGCCTGGTGCGCTGGGCTCGCCACGGCGTGCTGCTGCTCAACACGTGTTTGACGGTTGAAGAAGGCCAACCCGCCAGTCACGCCAACCGTGGCTGGGAGGTCTTGACGGACGCCATCATCCAAACCGTCTCGCAAAACGCGGCGTCTGTGGTTTTCATGTTGTGGGGCAGCCATGCCCAAAGCAAACGTCCACTGATTGATGCATCGCGCCATTTGGTACTTTGCGCCAACCACCCCTCACCACTGTCGGCCTTGCGCCCACCAGCGCCGTTCATCGGCTGCGGCCATTTTTCGCAATCAAGAGCCTGGCGTGAACGGCATCAAAGCAACACACAAGCCGCGACTCCCAACTTGGCAATCGCACCAAAAGGAGCACAGCCCTAACTATTTGTTGTCGAACCATTAAAAAGTTCTGGTTTACGCGACAAAAGCAAAAACTCCATGGCATAATTCTGCGTTCACTGGAGAGGTGGCCGAGTGGTTAATGGCAGCAGACTGTAAATCTGCCCTCTTACGAGTACGGTGGTTCGAATCCACCCCTCTCCACCAGTGACAGATTGACTGTTAGATAGCCGTTGGGGTGCGCGCTCAAAGGCGCAGGAGCTCTGCAACGGTAGCTTGCAAGGCAGGCCTGTGCGGGGTTCGTATAGTGGTAATACCTTAGCCTTCCAAGCTAAAGCGAGGAGTTCGATTCTCCTACCCCGCTCCATAGCCTGCGCAGTTTGATCGGTTAGACAAGATTCAGCCCATTTGGCTCAGTGGCAGAGCACTCCCTTGGTAAGGGAGAGGTCCCGGGTCCGATTCCCGGAATGGGCACCAGATTTGTTTTAGTTTGACGGTTCTTTCCTTTTCGGAGTCACAAAATGGCAAAAGAAAAATTCACACGTACCAAGCCCCACGTCAACGTGGGCACCATCGGTCACGTTGACCACGGCAAGACCACCCTGACAGCAGCCATCACCACCGTGC
>Ga0209066_10001114_pt1 | contig 36450 bp, 35 predicted proteins | sample All_14_2_FD_187198 | JGI IMG/M metagenome (GOLD analysis project Ga0209066, IMG submission 187198) | Freshwater microbial communities in response to fracking from Pennsylvania, USA - Allegheny Zone_MetaG_DW_15 (SPAdes) (version 2) ... | reverse complement strand
GCCCCCAGAAAATCTGGCCCCCTGCCGCCGTCTCGCGGGTCTAAACTCACCCCCAGTCAAACCCGCGACCGGACAACTGGCGCCCGCCGCTCCGGCTCCCTAAACTCCTGTTTCCTCATTTCCGCGAGACCGCGATGACCCAAGCCTTCGACGCCGCCCGTTACGCCCGCAAGGGCCGTGGCAAGATCTTCGATTCCGTCCTCGACCTGATCGGCGACACCCCCATCGTCGGTCTGCCCCGCCTCTCGGCCGAGCTGAAGCCCAAGGGCGAGGTGGTCGCCAAGCTCGAGTTCTTCAATCCGCTGAGCTCGGTGAAGGACCGCATCGGGGTGGCGATGATCGAGCAGCTGGAATTCGAGGGCAAACTCAAGCCCGGCGACACCATCGTCGAGCCGACCAGCGGCAACACCGGCATCGCCCTGGCCTTCGTCGCCGCCGCCAAGGGCTACAAGCTGATCCTGGTCATGCCCGAGAGCATGTCCATCGAGCGCCGCAAGATGCTGCTGCTGCTGGGCGCCACCCTTGACCTGACTCCGGCCGAGCGCGGCATGCGCGGCGCCGTCGCCCGTGCCACCGAACTGCTGGAGGAAATCCCCGGCTCGGTGATGCCGCAGCAATTCGAGAACGCCGCCAACCCGCGCATCCACGAGATCTCCACCGCCGAGGAAATCTGGAACGACACCGCCGGCCGCGTCGATGCGGTGGTCAGCGGCGTCGGCACCGGCGGCACCATCTCCGGCGTTGGCCATGTGCTGAAAGCCCGCAAGCCGTCCCTGCGGATGGTCGCCGTCGAGCCGGAGAACTCCGCCGTCCTGTCCGGCGGCCAGCCCGGCCCCCACAAGATCCAGGGCATCGGCGCCGGCTTCGTGCCGGGCATCCTCGATCGCGGCGTCATCGACGATATCGTCCAGGTCAGCAATGACGACGCCTTCGCCATGGCCCGCAAGGCCGCCTCGGTCGAGGGGATTCCGGTCGGCATCTCCTCCGGCGCCGCCCTTACCGCCGCCTTCGAACTGGCCAGCCGCCCCGACTACGAAGGCAAGCTGATCGTCGCCATCATCCCCAGCTTCGCCGAACGTTATCTGTCCACGCCGTTGTTCGAAGGGCTCTGATCGGCGCAAAGGGGGGAGGCGAGCGGGATGACAGACGTCTTCACCCCGGCCCAGCGCTCGGCGGTCATGCGCCGGGTCAGGGACCGCAACACCACCCCGGAGCTTAAGGTCCGCAAGGTCCTGACCGCCCTTGGCGCCCGCTACCGCCTGCATCGCAAGGACCTGCCGGGAAACCCCGACATCGTCCTGCCCGGACGGCGTCTAGCGATCTTGGTCCACGGCTGCTTCTGGCATGGTCATGACTGCCCGCGAGGCGCGCGCATGCCGAAGGCCAACCGCGACTACTGGCAGGGGAAGATCGCCCGCAATCGCGCCCGGGACGAGGCCAGCGGCGCGGCGTTGCAGGCCGCCGGCTGGCGGGTCGAGACCGTCTGGGAATGCGAGATGAAGGCCGGATCGGACCTTGAGGCCCGTCTCTCCGCCCTGCTGGCCGATTGCCCGCCGCTACCGTCCACCGGGCGAAAATGAGATAATGGCAGGTCGCTTCGACAAGCGGCGCTGTTGCGATCCGCAGCGGCTTATCGCCGGATTATCCGTGATCCATGTCCGGCTCACCGCCGCCCTATCGGCGGCTTACAGGCGGCTTATCCCCGGCTCACCGGCGTCGCCGGTCAGGCCGTTGAAAACCTTGAGGAAGCCCCGGTTTCCCGGCGCTTTCCTGTTTTCAACCTCAGGCGACGGCCATTTCGGGGACCGGCAGGGGCGCCTCGGTCAGGGCCGCTTCGAGAGCGGCGTAGAGTTGCGAGGGTTCGATCGGCTTGGCGACATGGCCGTTCATCCCGGCGGCGAGGCAGGCCTCCCAATCGCGCTTGGTCGCCGAGGCGGTGATGGCGACCACGGGGGTGTGCTGGTTGGGACCGGGGGTGGCGCGCAGCCGGCGGGTGGCCTCGCGGCCGTCCATGTCGGGCATGTAGACGTCCATCAGCACTAGGTCGAACCGCTCCATGGCCAACCGCTCCAGCCCCTCTTCGGCCGATGAGGCGGCCTCGGGGACGATGCCCAGCGGGGCCAGGACCAGGGCGATGGCCTGACGGTTGATGGCGTGGTCGTCGACCACCAGCACCCGGGCCTCGACGGCCTGGGGGGCCTGGAGTTCAGCCGGGGCCTCGGCGGCCGGCAGGGTCAGGGTCAGGGTGAAGGCGGCTCCCTGGCCGGGGGCGCTCTCGACGAGGACGTCGCCGCCCATCATCCGGGCCAGCTGGCGGCTGATCATCAGGCCAAGCCCGCTGCCCCCGTGCGACCGGGCCGTCTGGGCGCCCAGCTGCTCGAAGGGCGTGAACAGCCGCTCCAGCTGCGCGGCGGTCATTCCGGGGCCGGTGTCGACCACGCCGATCCGCAGCTCATGGACCGGCGGCGAGCCTTCCCTGGAGACGGTCTCGGTCTCCAGCTTCAGGGTCACCGAGCCCTCGCGGGTGAACTTGAGGGCGTTGGAGATCAGGTTGTTGACCACCTGGCGCAGGCGGGTGGGGTCGCCGTTGACCCAGGCCGGCAGGGACCTGCCGCCCTCGATCCGCAGGTGAAGGCCCTTGGCCCGCGCCTGGGGGCGCCAGGTGCGGACGGTGTCCAGCAGGCCCTGACGCAGGTCGAAGTCGACGGCCTCGATGCTCATCCGCCCGGCTTCCAGCTTGGAGAGGTCGAGCATGTCGTCCAGCAGGGTGGTCATCATCCGCCCGGCGTCGGCGATCAGCCGGCCCTGCAGGAAGCCGGACCGCTCGGTCTCGGCGGCGCCGGCGAGGATGGCACTGATCGGGGTGCGAAGCTCGTGGCTGATCATCGCCACATAGGTCGACTTGGCGGCCACGGCGGCTTCCGCCTCCAGTCGCCGCGCCTCGGCTTCGGCGTGGGCGTCGTCCTGGGCCTTGCGGGCCTCCTCGGTAGTCAGCCAGGCGCCGATGACGTTGAGCATCACCAGGGCCACGGCGATCATCATCGTCGACAGCACCGGTCCCGGCGCCGTGGCGATGTCCATCAGGGGCATGACCAGCAGGTACAGGGCGTAGGGAACACAGCCGGCGGCGAAGGCGATCCGCGAGCCGCGGCAGATGGCGATCAGGTTGGTCATCGCCGTGGCGACGATGATCATCGCCAGGGCCGGGCCGTAGCGCTCAACCCCCTGCCACAGGATCGGCGACAGGGCGCCGAACACCAGGCTGGAGGGAACAAAGGTAATGAGGGCGGCCCGGGCGGCCTCGAACGGGGTGTTGATCGGCTTCTTGATCAGCGCCACGCCGGTCTTGTGGTCGAGGATTTGCGAGCCGAGATAGGCTGCGGCCCAGACCCAGGTCCAGGCCCAGCCGAAGGAAATCTGCAGCGCCAGCGCGACCCCGGCGGCGGTCATCAGCCGCAACGGCATGTGCTTGCGGCGCGTGGCGATCACCGTCGCAAGACCGAAACGGTCCGCGGCGCCCGCCGGTGAAGAGGTCTGGGTCCCTGACATGGCGAAAGATTGCGCCATGTATCCTAAGAGTGAGTGAAAGAACGCCGATCTTTGTTTTGGTTAACGCTCAAAATCCCCCGGCCGGCGGCTCGACGACGATCTCGGTCTTCACCGAACTGGCGATGAAGCAGGTCTCGTGGGCCTGGTGGTGCAGGGCGTCGATCTCGTCTGCCGAGGGCTGGCGACCCTCGAAGCGGATCGCCGGCCGCAGAGCGACCCTGGTGACGGCGATGCGGCCCTCGGCGTTCTTCCGCATCACCCCTTCGGCCTCGTCGTGATAGCTGAGGACCACGTGTCCGGCGTTGCGGGCCACATGCAGGAAGCTCAGCATGTGGCAGTTGCTGATCGCGGCGACCAGCATCTCCTCGGGATCGACCGCCTCGGCCACCGACCAGGGCGCCGGCACCACATGGGGCGAGGCCGAAGCCGGCACGGTGATCCCGCCGTCAAAGGCGACGGAATGGCCCCGGCTGTAGCGGCCGGCGACGAAATCCTCGCCCGGCTGCAGGGCCCAGTCGATCGTCGCGGTGTAGCTGGCCATGGCCTACAGCGTCCTCGCGATCAGCACCTTCATGATCTCGTTGGTGCCGCCGTAGATGCGCTGCACGCGGCTGTCGCGATACATGCGGGCGATCGGATACTCGGCCATGTAGCCGAAGCCGCCGAACAGCTGCAGGCAGCGATCAACGATCGAGTTCTCCAGATCGCTGACCCAGTATTTGGCCATCGAGGCGGTGGCCGCGTCGAGTTTGCCCTTCAGGTGCTTTTCGATGCAGTCGTTGACGAAGACCCGGGCGATGGTCGCCTCGGTCTTGCATTCGGCCAGCACGAACTGGGTGTTCTGGAAGTCGATGATGGCCTTGCCGAAGGCCTTGCGGTCCTTGACGTAGGCGATGGTGAGCTCCAGCGCCCGCTCGATGGTGGCCATGCCCTGGATGGCGATGTTCAGCCGTTCCTGGGGCAGCTGGCTCATCAGCTGGACAAAGCCCCGGCCCTCGTCGCCGCCCAGCAGATTGGTCATCGGCACGCGGACGTCGTTGAAGAACAGCTCGGAGGTGTCGGCCGCTTCCTGACCCAGCTTGTCGAGGTTGCGGCCGCGCTCGAAGCCTTCGGCGCCGTCGGTCTCGACCATGATCAGGCTGGTGCCCTTGGCCCCCAGGGCCGGATCGGTCTTGCAGACCACACAGACCAGATTGGCCGTCTGGCCGTTGGTGATGAAGGTCTTGGAGCCGTTGATGACGTACGCGTCGCCGTCCTGACGGGCGGTGGACTTGATGCCCTGAAGGTCGGAGCCGGCGCCCGGTTCGGTCATGGCGATGGCCGCCACCAGCTCGCCATTGGCCATGCGGGGCAGCCAGCGGCGGCGCTGCTCCTCGGTGCCGTAGTGATAGATGTAGGGGGCGACAATGGCGTTGTGCAGCGACAGGCCAAAGCCGTCGACGCCCTTGGCGCCGAGCTGTTCCATAAGGATGACCTCATGGCGGTAGTCGCCGCCCATGCCGCCGTATTCCTCGGGGATGGACAGGCAGGAGAGACCGGCCTCGGCGGCCTCGTTCCACATGACCCGCTCGACCATGCCGTCCTCGCGCCATTTGGCGACGCGGGATTCCGGCGCGTGATCGGTGAAGAACCGGGCGACGGCGTCCTCGAAGATGACGATGTCTTCCTCGGCGAGGGACGGTGTGCGTTCGACCTGAAGAGCGGCCATGTTCAGAAAGCCTCCGCGGGGAGCTGCATAAGGGTGGCCGAGCCGGTCTTCAGCTTGGCCAGATGGGCGGTCCCCTCGGGGATGATCCGTTCGACGAAGTAGCGGCCGACGACCAGCTTGTTGGCGTAGAAGGGATCCGTGTCGCCTTTGGCCAGGCAGGCCTTGGCAATCTGGGCCCACATGAAGGCCAGACCGGTGATGCCGAACAGGTGCATGTAGTCGGTGGAGGCGGCGCCGGCGTTGTCCGGATTGGCCAGGCCGTTCTGCATCAGCCACATGGTGGCCTCCTGAAGCTGGGCCTTCACCGTCGCCAGGCCGTCGAGATAGGGCTTCATGGCCGCGTCGCCGCTGTGGGCCTCGATGTAGCCGTCGATCTCGGCAAAGAAGCTCATCACCGCCCGGCCGCCGTTGGAGGCGAGCTTGCGGCCCACCAGATCCAGGGCCTGAACGCCGTTGGTGCCTTCGTAGATCATGGCGATCCGGCAATCGCGCAGGTACTGGCTGGCCGGGAAGTGTTCGGTGAAGCCGGAGCCGCCGAACACCTGCATGGAGTCGACGCAGACCTTGAAGCCCTTGTCGGTCAGATAGCCTTTGAGGACCGGGGTCAGCAGGCCCATGTAGTCATTGCCCTTCTGGCGCACCGCCTCGTCGGGGTGGCCGTGGGCCAGATCGCCCTGCAGGGCGGTCCAGAACAGGAAGGCGCGGCCGGCCTCGATGACGGCCTTCGAGTCCAGCAGCATCCGGCGAACGTCGGGGTGGACGATGATCGGATCGGCCGGGCCGTCGGGGTTCTTGGGGCCGGTCAGGGAGCGGCCCTGCAGGCGGTCGCGGGCAAACTCGGCGGCGGCCTGATAGGCGACCTCGGCCTGGGCGACGCCCTGCAGGCCAACGCCGATGCGGGCCTCGTTCATCATCACGAACATGATCCGCAGGCCGGCGTTTTCCTCGCCGATCAGGAAGCCCTTGGCCTCGTCGTAGGCCATCACGCAGGTGGCGTTGCCGTGGATGCCCATCTTCTCTTCGAGGCCGGCGCATTTGACGCCTTCGTTCCGCTCTCCGACACCGCCTTCGGCGTTGGGCAGATACTTGGGCACGATGAACAGGCTGATGCCCTTCACCCCGGCCGGGGCGCCTTCAATGCGGGCCAGAACCAGGTGGATGATGTTGTCGGCCATGTCGTGCTCGCCGGCCGAGATCCAGATCTTCTGGCCGGTGATGCGGTAGCTGCCATCGGCCTGCGGGACCGCCTTGGTGCGCAGCAGGCCCAGATCGGTGCCGCAATGGGGCTCGGTCAGGTTCATGGTGCCGGTCCATTCGCCGGAGACCATCTTGGGCAGATAGAGCTCTTTCTGCTCATCCGTGCCGCCGGTGTGGATCGCCGAATAGGCCCCGTGGGCCAGGCCCGGATACATCGAGAACGCCATATTGGCGCTGGACGACATCTCGCTGAAGCTGAGGTTCACCACATGCGGCAGGCCCTGACCGCCGTAGGCCGGGTCGGAGCCCAGGCCCGTCCAGCCGCCTTCGCAGAGCAGCTTGTAGGCGTCCTTGAACCCGGTCGGGGTGGTGACGGTGTTGTCCTGCCGCCAGACGCAGCCTTCCTTGTCGCCGACGCTGTTCAGCGGGGCGAGAACCTCGCCGGTGAACTTTCCGGCCTCCTCGATGATCGCCTTGACCACGTCCAGGGACGCATCGGCGAAGCTGGGAAGGCTTTCGTACTGGTCGATCTTGAGAACATCCTCGAGCAGGAAGACGTGGTCGCGAACCGGCGGTTGGTAGGCCATGCGGGGTTCCGTGATCTCTGAAGGCTGAAACGCAAAACGGGGCCGGCTTTCACCGGCCCCTTTCGAAGGTATGTCTGTCGACTATTTGCCCATCGCCATTTCGGCGTGGCCGTCGAGGCGGGCCCGGAGCATCTGGTCATAATCGGCCGCCTTGGGCAGCAGATCAGGACGCTTTTCGGACAGCCGGGTCTCAAGCCGCTCGCAGGCGGCCTGAAGTTCGGTGATCGCGCCCTCGATGTCCTCGCGCTGCTGTTCCAGCACGACGATCTTCTCGCGGAATTTCTTCAGGGAGTGGGCGTTCTGGTGCATCGCATCGTCGCCCTCGTCGTAGAGTTCGAGGATCTCGCGGATTTCCTGAAGCGACAGGCCCACGCGCTTGCCGCGCAGGATGAGGATCAGGCGGGCCCGGTCCTTGTAGCTGTAGACGCGGTTCATGCCGTCGCGCGCCGGGGTCAGCAGACCCTTGTCCTCATAGAAGCGCAAGGCGCGCGGCGTGGCTTTGAACTCGGTGCAAAGCTGACGGATGGTGAAGGTCCGCTCGGGGCGGCGCAGTTCCATAGCCATGGTCGTTCTCCCTGTTTGAGGTCTTTTGCCCTTTAGGAAGACGTTAAGTCCCGCTTACGTCAACGTCAAGGCTGTTGACCCGCCCGGAATGCAGAAAGGGCCGGCCCCTTGCGAGGCCGGCCCGATACACTGCGCCCGATATCCGCGATCTACCAGCGCGCCTGGCTGTAGCCGGTGGGGCGGACGTAGGCGCTGGAGACGTAGCCGATGCCGACGCCGTCCTGGCCAACCAGAACCCACTGGCCGCGCTGGGTGTAGGCCATCGCCTGGAAGGTTTCGCCGCGGGTCAGGGTTCCCAGACGACCGGCCCGGGTCGAGGGCCCGGCCCGCAGGGTCACGGTGCTGGTGGCGATGAACCGGCCCCCGGCCCGCTGGAAGCTGGCCGGCTGGACATAGCTGGCCAGACGGTAGCCGTTCCGGACGTAGGTCCCGCGCTGGTCGGCGTCATTGCTCTGGGCCTTGCAGCCGATGTAGCCGCCGGCGGCGGCGCCGAGGCCCGCGCCGACCAGGGCGCCGGCGGTGCGTTCGTTCTTCGACACCTTGGAGCCCAGCAGGCCGCCCAGAAGGGCGCCGATGACCGCGCCGCCTTCCTGCTTGCCGCCTGGGGTGGCGCAGGTGAAGGGGGTGTCTTTGGTCTGGCCGTAGGGCTGGCCGCCGTAGGATTGGGCGGAGGCAGCCACCGGAGCCGCCGCGACGCCGAGGGTGGCGGCGAGGGTCAGGGCCAGGCCGGTCTTGGCGAATTTGCTGTTCACTTGCATGGTCTTCTTCTCCTCAAAATCTGCTCGGCCCGGAGATATCCGTGAGCCGATGAGACGGTTATGAGGGGCGCCGCCTGAACGGCTCCGGAAGCGGTCGTTATCTTCTGTTCAGGGTGGTGAAGACGCTCACAGACTCCCTATAGCGCCCGTCGCATCTCATCCCAGGCGTTGGACAGAGCGTCCCTGTGGGCGGGGTCGGCCACGCCGATCAGCGCCTGGGCCCGCTCGTCCAGTCCCAGACCTCGCAGGTCGGTGACGCCGTGCTCGGTGATCACCACGGCGACGTCGGCACGGGGCACGGACACCGCCCCGGGCGGCAGGCAGGGGGTGATGCGGCTGATCGCGCCCTTCTTCGCCGACGCCGGGAGGGCGAGGATCGGTACGCCGCCTTCGGAAAGCCGCGCCCCGCGCAGGAAGTCGGTGAGGCCGCCGATGCCGGACACCTGCCGACCGTTCTGAAACTCGGCGTTGGCCTGGCCGAAGAGGTCGATCTCGAGCGCCGAATTGACCGCCACCAGCCTGGGAATGGCGGCGAGGACGCCGATGTCATGGGTGAAGTCGCTGGCTTCGAAGCGCACCCTGGAATCGCCCAGCCGGTCGCGCAGGCGCGACGTGCCGGCGGCCAGGCCGGTGACAACGCTGTCGACCACCTCCTCGTCGAGCAGATCGACAAGCGGGTCGGTGACCATGCCGGAATGGATCTTCAGGCCGCGGCGGCCCTTCAGTCCTTTCAGGGCGGCGACGCCGGCCTTGCCGACGCCGAACTGCAGGCTGGCGCCCTCCGGCGTCGCCTCTGCGATCCGGCCGGCGATGATCTCGAAGGCGGGATCGAGCTCGCCGGCGTCATAGTCAACGACGGGATGGTCGCTCTCACAGACCAGATCAAAGGCGTCCAGCGGCCAGGAGGGACCATTCACCACCGGAAGGTTTGGATTGATGATCGCCAGCTTGAAGACATCGGCCCGCCGCATCACCGCCGGTGCAAGGTCGCTGGCGACGCTGAGCGTCACCTGGCCATCCGGGCCGGGCGGGCTGACCTGAAACACCGCCGCATCCAGCGGGGTCTGGCCCAGCCAGCCGAAGGCCTGGAACCAGGTCAGCGGGCGCACGGTGTAACGGCCGGCCTCGAACGCCTCGCGCCAGTCGGCCGAGACGAAGATTCCCTCACTGGAAGCGGTCTGCGACAGGGCTGACCAGTCGCCGCGGTTGATGCCGGGGATCGGGGCGCCGACAAAACACATCCGGTCGGCCAGTCCTTCCGTAGCTGACAACATCTCCTTCAGAACCAGAGGTTCTCCGGGACCGAAGGGGACGAACAGCCGCCCGCCATGCCCACCCGACACGTGGCGGGCGAGCTGTTCGACAGCCTGATCAATCGGGAGGCGAATCATGTCATCGTCCGTTCAGCTGGCGTCTGCAACTTTACGGTCGCCTGAGTGTTCCGCGTACGAACCCTGGCATCGCGCAAGGACCGAAAGCCGAACCACAATGCAGACCGCAACTCAATCTTCTGGCCTCTTGAGGGCCGTCTTGTGGATCGCCGGCGGCGCCTTCGCCACCGGCTTTCTCGGCTATATCGCGATCGGCATGAACAGCCTGCCCGGCTGAATCAGGCCGCGCCGGTCGAACCGAAGCCGCCTGCCCCGCGATCCGTTGCATCCAGGGACGGGACCGGTTGCCATCTGGCGCTGGCCACGGGCGCAATCACCAGCTGGGCGATACGGTCGCCCCGGCGGATGATGAAGTCTTCCTCGCCCAGATTGATCAGAATGACCTTCACCTCGCCGCGGTAGTCGGCGTCGATGGTGCCTGGCGTATTGAGGCAGGTGACGCCCGCCTTGGCGGCGAGGCCTGACCGGGGCCGGACCTGGGCCTCGAAGCCCTGGGGCACGGCAAAACTCAGACCCGTAGGGGCCATCGTTCTGGCCATGGGCGCGAGGACGATCGGCTGGTCCTCGGGAACGGCGGCGCGCAGGTCCATGCCGGCGGCGCCGGCGGTCTCATAGGCCGGGAGCGGCAGACCTTCGGCGTGGGCCAGCTGGACAACGGGGATGGTCGGGGTCACGCCGGCTCCTCTGACAGGTCGCTGGCCAGACGCAGGGCCAGTTTCATCGCAACGTCGTCCTTGGCTGCCCGGGCCCAGCGTTCGACGCCCTCGCGGGAGATGATCATCACCGCGTTTTCCAGACCGCCCATAACGCCCGGCTCGGTCACATCGTTGGCGACGATCCAGTCGCAGCCCTTGCGGGACAGCTTGGCGCGGGCGTGGGCCTCGACATCGTTGGTCTCGGCCGCGAAGCCGACAACCACACGGGGGCGGCCAGGGCCCTGGGCCGAGAGGGTCGCCAGAATGTCGGGGTTCTCGACCAGGGTGATCGAGGGCGGGCCCTCGCGGCCCTTCTTGAGTTTGACGCCGAAAGCCTCATCCGGGCGCCAGTCAGCGACGGCGGCGACACAGATGGCGGCGTCGGCGGGCAGGGCGGTCTGGCAGGCGGCCAGCATGTCGCGGGCGCTTTCCACATCGACCCGCGTCACCCCGGCGGGGGTCGACTGGTTCACCGGTCCGGCGACCAGGGTGACCCTCGCGCCCAGTCGGGCCAGGGCCCCGGCGATGGCGAAGCCCTGCTTGCCGCTGGAGCGATTGGTCAGCAAACGCACGGGATCCAGCGCCTCGACGGTGGGGCCGGCGGTGACCAGAACATGCCGGCCTTTCAGCGGACCCGCTGAAAGCTGGCCCATGATGGCCTCGAAGATAGCCTGGGGCTCGGCCATGCGGCCTTCGCCGAACTCGCCGCAGGCCATGGCGCCCTCGTCCGGTCCGACGAACTGGACGCCGTCAGCCTTCAGGGTCGCCAGATTCCGGCGGGTGGCCGGATGGTCCCACATGCGGACATTCATCGCAGGAGCCATCAGCACAGGCTTGTCGGTGGCCAGCAGGGTGGTGGTCGCCAGATCCCCGGCCAGACCCTGCGCGGCCTTGGCCATCAGATCGGCGGTGGCCGGGGCGACAACCACCAGATCGGCCGAGCGGGACAGCTGGATGTGGCCCATCTCCGCCTCGTCGGTCAGGGAAAACAGCTCGCTGTAGACCCGGTCCTCGGCGAGGGCGGAAAGGGAGAGGGGAGTGACGAACTCGGCGCCGGCCCGGGTCAGCACCGGCCGCACCGCGACGCCCGCCTTGCGCAGCAGCCGCGTCAGCTCCAGCGTCTTGTAGGCGGCGATTCCGCCCCCCACGATCAGCAATACGCGCCGTTCCGTCAAAGCCACGCTCCCTGAAGCTCGAGCCTTCCTAACGGCTTTGCGCCGAACGCCAAACAGGACTCGACAATGTTCACGTTTTGATCTTTGATCACAACTTCACCTATCAGGAAGGGGGAAAACCCGCCATGAGCCGTCTGTTGACCATTGTCGCCGCGCTTGCGGCTGTTTCCGCCCTTGCCGCCTGCGACGGGGGGCCGGCCAGCAAGCCGTCCCGCGATCAGGCCGACGCCGGCCCGGCGTCCCCGGGCGGCTCCGTCAGCAACAGCGACACCGCCGTGGAAACGGCGGCCGGCGCGGTCGACGGGCTGGATGGCCCGTCCCCGAAAGTTGATCCCCGCACCCAGCCGGCGCCCCTGCTGGACGGCAAGCCGATCTGGGCCGCCAACCGACGGCTCACCGCCCGCGAGGCGGCCGAGAAGCAGTTCGCCCGCAATGGCGCGTCCTTCGGCGCCAAGACCCTGAACGACTATGTCCGCAAGGCGCATGCCTTTGTTGAAAGCCCGCCGCCCGGAGCGGAAATCATCCGTCGGCCCTATGGGGTGGTGATCTACGACGCCAAGTCCAACACCTTCGCGGCGATGGACAAGGACGGCGCGCCGAGGGCGATGTTCAAGCCTGACGATGGCGCCGCCTACTGGGCCAAGGAAAAGGCCCGGGCGGATCGCGGGTCTCGCGGCGAGCGCCGCCGGGATCGTGAGGCCGGCGCCTGATGCCGGTGACCTGAAGAAATCGTCTCGGGCGTCAGCCCAGCACGACCATGGCCAGGAAGGCGATGCCGGCCACGGCGGCGCCGATGGCGAACCACAGGGCGCGGATGGGGCTTTCCTCGACGATGATCGCGGTCGGCCGCGACGGGGCCTCCGCAAGCTTGATGATCGCCCTGGCCGCCCGGTGAACCTCGCCGGCCAGCTCGCGAACGCGGGCGGCGGGCGATAGTTCGCGGGTGATCCAGCGACGGACGACCGGGTCGGCGGCCGCCCAAAGATCGTGCTCGGGATCGATGCCCCGGGCCACGCCTTCGACGGTGACCATGGTCTTCTGCAGCAGCACCAGTTCGGGGCGCAGATGCATGTCGAACAGGGCGGTGATCTCGAACAGCTGGGCCAGCAGCCGGCCCATCGACACCTGTGAGGCGGCGCGTCCGAACACCGGCTCTCCCACGGCTCTCAGGGCCTGGGCGAAGGCGGCCCGGTCCTGGTGGGCCGGGACATAGCCGGCCTCGAAGTGGATTTCGGCCACCCGGACGTAGTCCCGGGTCAGGAAGCCGTAGAGGATTTCCGCCAGGAAGCGGCGCTCCATCGGTCCCAGACGCCCGACAATGCCGAAATCGATCGCGGTCAGGCCGGCCGGGGCCGAGACGAACAGGTTTCCCTCGTGCAGATCGGCGTGGAAGACACCGTGGTCGAGGGCCTGGGACAGGAAGGCGCGGATCAGATTGTCGGCCAGATCGCGGCGATTGAAGGCCGGGTCGTCCAGCACGCCGGCCGCCGACAGGGGGCGTCCGCCGGCCCATTCCTGGGTCAGGACGCGCTTGGCCACACCATCCCAGACGATGGCCGGGGCGGCCATATAGGCGTCCCTGGCCATGACCTCGCGAAGCTCATCTGCCCCGGCGGCCTCGAACCGCAGATCGAGCTCAAGCTCAAGCGCCCGGATCACGGTCTCGACGAAGGCCCGGGGCTCAAGACGGCGGGCCGCCGGAACCATGGCCTCGACCCAGCGGGCGGCCAGGCGCAGGGCGCCGCTGTCGCGGGCCGAGCGGATCTCCACGCCGGGCCGCAGCACCTTCACCGCCACCTTTCGTCCATCCAGCAGGGTGGCCGGATGAGCCTGGGCCAGGGAGGCGGCGGCCACCGGCTCGCCAAAGCTGGAAAACAGGCTCTCGATCGGCCGCTCCAGCGACCGCTCGACCTCGGCCCGGGCCACGTCCATCGGGAAGGGCGCGAGTTGATCGCGGAGATGGGCCAGATCGGTGGCGAAGGTAATGCCGAAGATGTCGGCGCGAGTGGCCAGAAACTGGCCCAGCTTGATGGCCACCGGCCCCTGCTGCTCCAGAACCCGGGCCAGCCGCTGTCCGGGTCGTCCGTCCCGCGCGGCGCGTCCGGCGCCCAGTCGAAGCAGCCTGGCAGCCAGCTGCGCCGATGGCGGCAGATGCGCATGGATCTCCCGGGGGAGCAGCGCGTCGGCCCGGATCAGGGCCCAGCCGGCGCTGAACAGTCGGCTCAGGGCCGCGAGACTCGCCATTGGTTCTAGATCGCCCAGCCCTGGTGAAGCGCCGCAACGCCGCCCGTAAAGTTGCTGTAGGTGACCCGTCCGAAGCCGGCGTCGCGGATCATCGCGGCGAAGGTCTCCTGATCCGGAAACCGGCGGATGCTCTCGACCAGATACTGGTAGCTCTCACGGTCGCCGGCGACCCAGTCGCCGATGGCCGGAATGGCCTTGAAGCTCCACAGGTCGTAGGCGCTTCGAAGGCCCTCGCTGACCGGCCGGGAAAACTCCAGGCACAGGAACCGGCCGCCCGGCTTCAGAACCCGGCGGGCCTCGCGCAGGGCCGCGGGGATGTCGGTGACATTGCGGATGCCGAAGCTGATGCAATAGGCATTGGCGCAGGCGTCGGGCAGGGGCAGGCGCTGTGCGTCGCCGACGCCCCAGGTCATTTCCGGCTCGCCGCCCTTGTCGATCCCGGCGGCGATCATTTCGGCATTGTAGTCGAGCACATGGATGACCGCGTCATCGCCGCCCCGGCGAAGCTGGGCCGCGCGGGCCATTTTCGAAAACCGCCGGGCCATGTCGCCGGTGCCGCCGGCGACATCGATGATCACCTCGCCGGGCTGAGGGTTGAGGCGCGCGGCGACCGCGTCCTTCCACAGCCGGTGGACCCCGGCGCTCATCAGGTCATTCATCAGGTCGTACTGACCGGCGACCCGGTCGAAGACGCCCCGCACCAGACCCGGCTTTTCGGCCGGATCGACATCCCGATACCCGAAGGTGGCGCTGTTCTCATTCATGGCTTCGTCCATAGACCGCGAGGCCGCGCTCGGCTAGCGGTGAGCGCATGCCAGAGCTTCCCGAAGTCGAGACCGTCCGCCGCGGACTGAGCCCCGTTCTCGAGGGCCAGCGCCTGGCCCGGGTGCAGCTTCGCAGGCCGGATCTGCGGTTCCCCCTGCCCGACGGTTTCGTCCAGAGACTGACCGGGGCGACCATCACCCGGCTGGACCGGCGCGCCAAATACCTGCTGGCCCACCTGGACCGCGACGAGGTGCTGGTGATGCATCTGGGGATGACCGGCCGGTTCGAGATCGACGGCGCCGTTCCCGGCGACTTTCATCGCCCTGTCGAGACCGATCCGGAGAAGGCGGCAAAGCATGCCCATGTGGTGTTCGAGACCGCCGCCGGCGCCATGGTCACCTACCACGACCCGCGACGCTTCGGGTTCATGGACCTGATCCGCAATGAGGCGATGGCGACCCACCCCTGGTTTGCGCCCATGGGGCCTGAACCGCTGGGGCCCGATTTCACCGCCGACACCCTGATCGCGGCCTTCAGGAGCCGGAAGCAGGGGCCCAAGACCCTGCTGCTGGATCAGCGCACGGTCGCCGGTCTTGGCAATATCTACGTCTGCGAGGCCCTGCATCGGTCCGGCGTCTCGCCGCTGAAACCGGCCGGCAAGATCGCCGCAAAGCGGCTGGGGCCACTGACGAGCGCCATCAAGGCGGTTCTGGCCGAAGCCGTCGAGGTGGGGGGCTCGACCTTGCGGGACTTCGCCGCCGCCGACGGGGCGCTGGGTTATTTCCAGCACCGGTTCCGCGTCTATGATCGGGAAGGCCAGGCCTGCCCGACGCTGGGATGCGAGGGCGTCATCAGCCGCATCGTCCAGTCAGGCCGGTCCACCTTCTACTGCCCCAGGTGCCAGAAATAGCGGCGCCCGAGGCGCGCGGGCCCTAAAGCCCGAAGTCGTAGCCGAAGTCGTGTTTCAGATGCTCGCGCAGGATCGCCTGCAGCCGGGCCGTGGTCTCCGGGGTCCAGACGGTGTCGCCCACGCCATCGCGTCGCACAGCCTGGGCCGGCGCGTTGGGGTCCATGTGGGCCAGCATGGTGTCCTTGGAGCCGGCCGCCACCCCGGCGGCGATGGCCTCGGGGGTCAGGGTCATGCCCAGATGTCGGGCCAGCAGGTCCAGCTGGGTCGCCGGGTCGCGGCGGAAGTCCTCGTATTTGAGGACCAGGGTCTCGGCCGGATAACGGGCGGCGACCTCTCCCCAGCGGTTCATGAAGCGGATATACCACCAGACGTCACAGACATAGGCCTTCGAGGTCGGGTCGCCCTCGACATAGGTCTCGAAGGGTACGGCGTACTTGTCCTTCCACTTCTCGTAGTTGGATACCAGCACGTCCCGCATGTCCCGCATGACCACGCCATAGACCGGCAGCGGCGCCAGGCCCCTGACCCAGCCCCATTGAACCGGATAGGCCGGAATGGAATGGCTGGAGGCGATGCGCGGCGCGCCCGGGTGGGATCGCTTGTGCTTGGGGTGACCGATGACCGCGTTGGAGCTGTTGTTGTTGTAGTATTCCGGCGGGGCCATGCCGAACTGATGGGACATCGCCCATGACAGCATCCACTTGATCCAGTGGGTTCCGGAATGCTGGCCGGTGACCAGATAACCATCCCAGTCGCGGTGCTTGATCAGCGACAGATTGGTCAGGTCGCGATTCAGACTATGCAGGGCGAAGGCGGTGTTCATCGAGGCGGCTCTCCCGGGGCCTTGAGCGACAGGGCCAAATGGGTTCAAAAACCGACCATGACCTACCAGACCCTTATCATCGAGACTCCGGAACCCGGTGTCACGCTCGTTCGTCTCAACAGACCCGAAGCGCTGAACGCCCTCAACAGCCTGCTGCTCAGTGAACTGGGCCAGGTGCTGGATGCCTGCGAAACAGACGACAGCGTGCGATGCGTGGTCCTGACCGGCTCGGAAAAGGCCTTCGCCGCCGGCGCCGACATCAAGGAAATGTCGGACAAGACCTATGCCCAGATGTTCAAGCTGGACTTTTTTACCGCCGCGGCCCGCCGCATCGAGACCTTCCGCAAGCCGATCATCGCCGCCGTCAGCGGCTATGCCCTGGGCGGCGGATGCGAGCTGGCGATGATGTGCAGCTTCATCATCGCCTCGGAGAGCGCCAAGTTCGGCCAGCCGGAGATCAATCTCGGCGTTGCGCCGGGGATCGGCGGCACCCAGCGCCTGACCCGCTTCGTCGGCAAGTCCAAGGCCATGGACATGATCCTGACCGCCCGGATGATGGACGCGGCCGAGGCCGAGCGCTCGGGCCTGGTGTCCCGGGTGGTGGCCAACGACAGGCTGATCGAGGAGGCCCTTGCGGCCGCGAAGAAGATCGCCGGCCATTCGCCGCTGGCCGTGGCGATGAACAAGGAGCTGGTCGAAGCGGCCTATGAGACCACCCTGACGACCGGCGTGGCGCTCGAGCGGCGGCTGTTCCACAGCCTGTTCGCCTTCGAGGACCAGAAGGAAGGGATGGCCGCCTTCGTCGAGAAGCGGAAGCCAGATTTTACCGGACGCTAGACCGCACGAGAGACCGGCGGCGCCGACGGGTTGAAGATGCTGTCGGCTTCGGGGCCGGCGATCCATTCGGCGAACTTGCGGGACTGATACTCGACCAGATACTCGCCGCGCGTAATCAGCAGGGCGACCGGCCCATCGGCGCTCTCACGCTTCCAGCGATCGGCGAGGCGGACATGGGCGGTGCGCTGCAGCCGATTGGCGTTCTTGTCATCACGGGTGGCGACGACGACGCCCTTTGCCTGATCCATCATTGTGGCCAGCATTCTGGGGCTGATGTCGGTCTTGATCTGGATATCGCCGCCGCGTCGCCCCGGCCACGCCCCGGCCGCCTTTTCCATCATAGGAACCAGCTCGGGATCGCAGACGACCGTCAGGGGCGGCGGCGGCAGCCACTGGCAGGCCCCGAGGGCGAGGGCTGGTGCGAGAAGGAGAAGGTTTCGACGGTGCATGCGGCGACCTTAGAGCAGGGCTCGATTTGATGGAATCAAATCGGCCGCTCCAGAATTATGTTGGCCGCGCGTTTGATCCGATTGCCGGTTCCCACCAATCGGAACGCGCTTTGGCGACCGGAAGACTCCGGCCAAGGGGGAATCCGCATTGACCCGCAGGGCCCCATCCCGTATATCGCCGCGCTTCCGATTACCCGGCGGGCGAACGTATCTGTTCCCTCGCCTGTCCGTTCAAAGTCAAAGAGACCATCCATGGCCAATAATCCCGGCGCCAAGAAAGCGATCCGCAAGATTGCCCGTCGCACCGAAGTGAACACCGCGCGCCGCTCGCGCGTCCGCACCTTCCTGCGCAAGTTCGAAGAGGCCGTGACCTCCGGTGACGTCGGCGCCGCCAAGGCCGCCTTCATCGTTGCTCAATCTGAGCTGATGCGGGCCGTTTCCAAGGGTGTGGTCCACAAGAACACCGGATCGCGCAAGGTCTCGCGCCTTCACGCCCAATTGAAGAAGCTGTCCGCCGCCTGATTTCGGCGTTCGTCTAAGTTTCTGATTTTATTGAGTTTTGAAAGCCGTCCGGTACGTCGTACCGGGCGGCTTTTGCACGTCAATTGAGCATCACCCTGCGACAAATCAACTCCGTGTCCTGAAGTAGATTTTTGGTTTTCCCTTGCCAGGCGAGGGGGTCTCGCGAGTCAACAGAAATATCCGGGGGCGGCGCCAAATTTCCTGTTTGACCCCCCGGAACCGAGGGCTCTAAGGTTCGCCTCTCAGCGCTTTTCGCCCGGCAGTTTTCGGGCTTACCAGCGACGGCGACGGATACCCTGTATCCGCCGTACGGGAGAGCTTTGCGCCTAGAAAACCGGGACTTCGCTGTGGGGGCGGGCGTTCCGGTCGTCCTGGACTGAACAAGAATAATGATGGTGGGCAATGATGAATTCGGGTGGGCAGAGCATGACCTCTTCAGCGCCGGCGATCTCGGTCTGGGGCAAAGCCTGTCTGGCGCTTCGTCGCGAGCTTGGCGAGGCTGACTTCGGCTCGTGGCTGGCCCAGGCGTCCCTGCGCGAGGGGCCCGAAGGCGATCTGGTTCTGGTGACGCCGACCGGCGTGGCCCGTGACTGGATCCGTCGCAACGCCTGGCGCCGGATTTCCGAGCTGTGGGCCCAGAACGATCCCGATGGCCGTCGCATCGACCTGAAGTCGCGGATGGAGTTCGAAGCCGGCGGCGGCGCCCAGGCCTCGGGGGCGCCGGTTATCGAAACGGCCGAGCCGGTGTCCTCCGACATTCCGCAGGTTTCACCGCCGACGGCGGGTCCCTCGGCGCGTCCCCAGCGCAACGCCGGTCTGCAGGACCGTCTGAACTTCGACACCTTCGTGCCGGGCCCCGCCAACGAGTTCGCCCATGCCGTGGCCAAGCGGGTCGCCAGCTGGGCTGACGGTCACTTCAACCCGGTCGTGTTCCACGGGCCCTATGGTTTCGGCAAAACCCACCTGCTCAACGCCATGGCCTGGGAGGCCATGCGCAACGCCCCCGACAAGCGGGTCGTCTATCTGACCGCCGAACGCTTCCTCTCGACCTTCGTGCGGGCGGTGATGGATCGTCAGACGACCCTGTTCAAGGAAGAGCTGCGCGCCGCCGACCTGCTGATCATCGACGATGTGCATTTCGTCGGCGGCAAGCAATCGACCCAGGAAGAGCTGTTCCACACCCTGACCGCCCTGATGGAAGATGGTCGCCGGGTGGTGTTCTCGGCCGACCGTCCGCCGTCAGCCCTGACCGAGATCGACGCTCGCCTGCGCAGTCATCTGTCCGCCGGCCTGGTCTGCGGCCTTGAGCCGGCGGACCGGACCCTGCGGATGGGCATTCTCGAGCGCAAGCTGGATACCCTTGGCCGCCAGGCCGGGTTCCAGGGCACCGCCCGTCCGGAAGTGATCCAGTTTCTGGCCGACCGCTTCACCGACAGCGTCCGTGAACTGGAAGGCGCCCTGAACACCCTGATCGCCCGCGCCGGCGAGGATGTCAGGTCCCTGAGCCTGGACGAAGCCCAGAACATCCTGCGTCCGCATCTGCGCGGCGCCGACAAGCGGGTCACTGTCGATGATATCCAGAAGGCCGTGGCTGAACACTACAGCCTGCGTCAGGCCGATCTGCTGTCGGAGCGCCGTAACCGGGCCATCGCCCGTCCGCGTCAGGCCGCCATGTGGCTGGCCAAGCAACTGACCACCCGCTCCCTGCCGGATATCGGCCGGCGTTTCGGCGGCCGGGACCACACCACCGTGATCCATGCCGTCCGCCGGATTGAGGAACTCAAGGCTGATGACGCCGTCCTGACCCGCGATCTCGAGACCCTGACCCGCAAGCTGCGCGGCTAGGCTCTCTTTTCACCCCCAATGACAAACGGCCCCCGGATTGCTCCGGGGGCCGTTTTCGCTTCACTTGGACGGCGAGGCTATTCGAAGCTGTAGCGGATCGGCAGGCTCTTGGGGCCGCTGACGAAATTGGCCTGGGCCAGCTTGGGCTCGCCGGCCAGCTCAAGGGTCTTCAGGCGGGGCAGCAGTTCCTCGAACAGAATCCGCATTTCCATCTTCGCCAGATGCTGTCCAAGGCAGAGGTGGGCGCCGTAGCCGAAGGCCAGGTGCTTGCCGCTCTTGCGATCGACCTTGAAGGCGTCGGGGTCCTCAAACACCGCCTCGTCGCGGTTGCCCGACGGATAGGCCAGCCAGAGCCAGTCGCCCTTGGCGATCTTCTGTCCGCCGATTTCGGTGTCCTCGGTGGCCGAGCGCATGAAGTGCTTCACCGGGGTCATCCAACGGATGGCCTCGTCGACCAGGCCGGGGATCAGGGCGGGGTCAGCCTTGACCTTGGCGAACTCTTCCGGATTGGCCGCCAGGCCCCAGACCGCGCCGGCCGTGGACGATGAGGTGGTGTCATGGCCGGCGGTGGCGACGATGATGTAGTAGCTCATCGCCTCAAGGTCGTTGAGGGGCGCGCCATCGATCTCGCCGGTGGCGATGACCGTCGCCAGATCAGCGGCGGGGTTGGCCTTGCGGTCGTCGGTGATGCCTTTGAAGTACATGTAGAAGTCGGCGATGACGGCCTGCAGGGCCTCCATGGCCTCCGGCGTGCCCATCATCTCCTGACGCTGACGGTTCATTTCCGGGTCCTGGGCCCCGAACAGTTCCTGAGTCAGGCGCAGCATGCGGGGCTCGTCCTCGGCCGGCACGCCAAGGATCTCCATGATCACCCGCAGCGGATAGTAGAGGGCGATCTCGCCCACGAAGTCGCATTCGCCGCCGAGTTCAGCCATGCGGTCGACATGCTCGCGGGCGATCTGACGGATCCGGTCCTCAAGCTTGCGGATGTTCTGGGGCAGGAACCAGGCCTGGGTCATCACCCGGTACTTGGGGTGATCGGGGGCGTCCATCTGCACCAGGCTGCGCACCAGATGCGGGCTGCCGCCGGTCATCTTGCGGACGGCGACGTCGCCTTCGATGGTGGTGAAGGTGGTCGGCATGTCGCCGGAATGGAAGAGGTCGTTCTGGCGGCTGACCTCCAGAATATCGGCGTGGCGGGTGACCATCCAGAAGGGATAGAGCCCTTCCAGTTCTACCTTGCCCAGCGGCTTGTTGGCGCGAAGCCAGCGAAAGGCGTCGTGGACGCTGTCGTCGGCGTAGGCCTTTGGATCGATGGCCTTGGTGGCGATCTCTTCCGGAATTGTCGTGGCGTTCATGATCAGGGCTCCCTGACCGCAATCTGGCGCTTTGACGTGACGGAATGGAAGGGGGGGAGATATCACTCTCGCGCCGGACGAAGCCGCGTGATCCACTGCCGCGTTCCTGAAAGGGTTAACGCAGAAGCGGGGACTGGAGGGGTGATGTCGGTCAAGGGCGGGAAGAGCGCAGCAGGGGTCAGTCGTCGCAGTCTGCTGGCCGGGGCCGGTCTTGGTCTGGCGGCGGCCGGGTCCGCGGCGGCTCAGGAAGCCCCGGGGATGCCCGGAGATGGGCCGCCGGAAAGCGACCCCGACTTCGCCGGCCAGGACTCCGCCGCACCGCCGCCGGAGCCGGTGGCCGCGCTGACCCAGAACTGGGACTGGGTGCGCTCGCAATGGGCGCTCGACTGGAGCTGGGTCAATCTCTCGGCGATGCTGTTCGCCTCCAACCCGCGCATCGTCCGCAACGCCATCACCCGCCACCGGGAGGCGCTGGACGCCAATCCCGTCACCTATCTGGAGGCCAATCAGCGGCCCCTGCAGAACGCTGCCCGGCGGGCGGCCGGACAGTATTTCGGGGCTGATCCGGACGCCGTGGCCCTGACCGAAAGCACCACCAGCGGCGTCGGCCTGATCTACAACGGCCTGATCATCGGCTACGGCGAAGAGATCCTCACCACCACCCACGACTACTACGTCACCCACGAGTCCCTACGGCTGGCGGCCCAGCGCAACGGCGCGACGGTGCGGCGGATCAGCCTGTTTGATCAGGCCCGCGAAGCCAGCATTCCGCAGATCGTCGGCCGGCTGATGGGCGCGATCACCGAGCGGACGCGGGTCCTGGCCCTGACCTGGGTGCATAGCTCGACCGGCCTGAAGATGCCGATCGGGGCCATCGCCAGGGCCCTGCGCGGCGTCAACGCCGGCCGCGAACCGCACAGGAAGGTGCTGCTCTGCGTCGATGGGGTTCACGGGTTCGGCGTCGAGGACGAGACGATGGAGTCGCTTGGCTGCGACGTGCTGGCGGCGGGGTGTCACAAATGGCTGTTCGGCCCTCGTGGAACGGGGGTCGTCTTCTTCCGGCCGGACGCCCTGTCGCGGTTCTCGCCGACCATTCCAAGCTTCCTGGCCCCGGGGGCCTACAGCGCCTGGCTTGGAAACTATGACCCTGGTCCGAACACCGGGGCGCGGATGACGCCGGGGGGCTTCAAGGCCTTTGAACATGTCTGGGCGCTCAACGAGGCCTTCCAGTTTCACAATATGGTCGGCAAGGCGGCGATCGCGGCCCGCACCCGCCAACTGGCCAGCCGGCTGAAGCTGGCCCTTTCGCAGATGCCGCATATCGCCCTGCGCACCCCCATCGATCCGGCCCTCAGCGCCGGGATTGTCAGTTTCGATGTGCCGGGGCTGTCGGCGGACGGCGTGGTGCGGCGGCTGCGCTCGGCGCGGATCATCGGCTCCGCGGCGCCCTATCTGACCCGCCATGTCCGGCTGACCCCCAGTTTCCGCAACACCGAAGCGGACGTCGATTTCGCCGTGCAGGTCTTGAACGACATCCGGCGGGGCTAGAGCCGACCCGTTGCCGGACGAGGGTCAGGCTGTATGGTCGAGGCTGTTGCTGTCCGGAGGCTTGTTGATGTTTCGCCGCACTGTGCTGATGGGTCTTGGAGCCCTGGCCGCGACGCCGGCCCTGGCCCAGCCGGGGGCTGACCCCGACGCCGAACTGATGGCGACCGCCACGCCGACCCTGGCGCCGCCGGGACCGGGGGTAGTCCGGCTGATCATGACGACGGGCGAAGGGCCCCTGACCCTGGATCTGTTCGCCGACAAGGCGCCGATCACGGTGGCCAACTTCCTGCGCTATGTGGATGCCGGGCTGTACAATCGCACCACCATCTATCGCGGCTCCCAGGCCCCCAACGCGCCGCAGATCGGGCTGGTCCAGGGCGGGGCGCGGATGAGCCGCAAGCCGATCCCGCCGATCGCCCATGAGAGCACGCTGCAGACAGGGCTCAAGCATCTGAACGGGACGATTTCCATGGCCCGCAAGGAGCCGGGCAGCGCCAACAGCGACTTCTTCATCTGCTGCGGCGCCGCCCCCTATCTGGACGCCAATCCGGCGACCCCGGGCGAGAACCTCGGCTATGCCGCCTTTGGTCAGGTGGTCGAGGGCATGGACATCGTCCTGCGCATTCTCGACATGCCCAAGAGCGAGGATGCCGAGAACCCGGTGATGCAGGGTCAGATGCTGGCCAGGCCGGTGCCGATCATCACCACCGTCCGGGCCTGAGAAATTAATCGTCTGCTCTGTCGGGTCGCGCGGCATCCTGGCGTCCTTGGGGCTGAAGCAGGCATCAATGTGAGTGAACCGACATGCGCGTCATGATGATCGTCAAGGCCAATGCCGACAGCGAAGCCGGGGTCATGCCCTCGGGGGAAATGATCGAGGCCATGGGCGCCTTCAACAACGACCTGATCGCCGCCGGTGTCCTGCTGGACGGCGCGGGCCTGCATCCCAGCGCCAAGGGCGCGCGACTGAACTACCGGGACGGGCAGCCGGTGATCACCGAGGGCCCGTTCTCCGGCGACCTGATCGCCGGCTACTGGCTGCTGCAGGTCAAGGACTGGGATGAGGCGCTGGACTGGTTGCGCAAGGTCCCTCGCCCGGACTTCAAGGATGGCGACGTCGAGAACCTGATCGAGCTTCGCCGGTTCTTCGAACCGGAGGATTTCACCGAAGCCCCGCCGGAGATCGTCGCTCAGGAACAGGCCTGGCGCGAGGACCAGGCGCCGAAGGCCTGATCAGCCGCCCCGCGCCACGAACCAGCCGTTCTTGAAGGCCTCGTCGGCTTTTCCATAGAGGAAGGGCTGGTCATCAGGAGCGCGGACCGAGCCGCCGGCGGCCTCGAGGACGGCCTGGGCGGCGGCGATGTCCCATTCGCTGGTCGGGCCGTGGCGGGGGTAGATGTCGGCGGAGCCCTCGGCGATCCGGCAGAGTTTGACCGAGCTGTCCATCGCCAGCGTCTGGTCGAAACCGTAGGTCTCGGCCAGCTTGCGCGTCGTCTCTTCCTTCATGGTGTGGCTGATCAGGGCGACCGAAGCGCCCTTCGGCCAGGGTCGGACGCGGCAGGACTGAGCGTCTCCGCCCGCCTTGCGCTTCAGGGCGCCGTCCGGGCCGGTGTACCAAGTCTCGTCGCTGGCCGGGGCGCAGACGGCGCCGGCGGCGGGGCGGCGGTCCTGGATCAGGCCGATGTTGACTGTCCAGCTGGGGTCGCCCCGGACGAAGGCCTTGGTGCCGTCCACCGGATCGACGAGAAAGAAGCGCGGGCCGATGGCGTCGGGTGTACCGAACTCGGCCGCATGTTCCTCGGCGATGATCGGGACATCGGGGAAATGCTCGGCGAGGCGCCGGGTGATCAGCAGTTCGCCCTGGCGATCCGCTTCGGTCACCGGGCTGTTGTCGGCCTTGGCGTCGACGGTGATGCCGGTGCGCCAGAGCGGCAGGATCAAACGTCCGGCCTCCTCGACGATATCGGCCAGAATGGCGCCGATGGCCGCCGCGTCCTTCAGATGACTCAAGACCCTGATTCCCCGTCTTCGTGATCTACAATGTCCAACCGGACCGCCGAGGCGTCCAGCGCCTGCTTGCCGGCGTGCTCGAAATCCACAGTCACCCGCTTGCCGACGCAGGACTGAACCTGGCCCACGCCCCAGTCCGGACGGTCCGGATGGCGCACCAGGGCGCCCGGCTCCAGAAAGGGGTCGATGAAGGCCATAGGCAGGGCTCTAGTGTGATCAGCCCGACGGCGCCAACGGTTTTGACCCTTCCGTAGCGGCGCCCCGGGGTGACCGCGGATGGCCCGGAGTCCTGTGAACAAGTCCAGGCCGCGGGTTTCGGGCCCGTTGGCGGGGGCGCCAAATCACGGCTAGACTCTGGGCATGACCGACACAGCCGAAACTCCCGACGCCTTCCCCGCAGAGGCCCCCGCAGAGGTCCTCGCCGATCCGGTAGATCTGGCGGCCCAGCTGGCGGCGCGGCTGTGTCACGACTTCATCAGCCCGGCCAGCGCCATTGTTTCGGGCCTGGACCTGCTGGATGACCCCAGCGCCCAGGACATGCGCGAGGACGCCATGGTCCTGATCGCCCAGAGCGCCCGCAAGCTGGCCGATCTTCTGGCCTTCTGCCGGGCGGCCTTCGGCTCGGCCTCGACCACCGAGGTCTTTGACGCCCGCGACCTTGAGGCCCTGGCGCGGGGCGTGTTCGGTCACATGAAAGCGGAGCTGGTCTGGGAGGTGGTGCCCACGGCGATCAGCAAGCCGGCGGCCCGGACGATGCTAAACCTCTCCCAGATCGTGGGCTCGGCCCTGCCGACCGGCGGCTCGGTGACGGTCAAATGCGTCGAGGCCGATGGACGGACCGTGATCAGTGTCGAGGGGGCGGGCCCCCGGGTGCGGATGCGGCCGGAGGTCGAGGGCGGCCTGCTCGGCCGGCCCAAGGGCGACGCCATGGGCGGCGCCTGGATCCAGGCGTTTTACGTTCACAGCCTGGTCGCCCAGGCGGGCGGCAAGGTGGCGGTCGAGGTGTCGGAAGGCGGATTGACGGTGGGGGCGTGGGTCGCGAGCTGAAATCGTCCCAAAAACATTAACGCCCTCATTCTCTCTTAACCGACACGGCCCAGAACATGGGGCTTGGGGAATGGAGCGTTTGCGTCTTGAAGACCTGCCTCGTGGTCGATGACAGCCGGGTGATCCGCAAGGTGGCCCGCCGCATTCTGGAAGACCTCGGCTTTGAAATCGCCGAGGCTGCGGACGGTATGGAGGCGCTGGCCTGGTGTCGCGCGGCCATGCCTGACGCCATTCTGCTCGACTGGAACATGCCGGTGATGAACGGCATCGATTTTCTCAGGCAGCTGCGCGCCGACCCGGGCGGCGACCATCCCAAGGTCGTCTTCTGTTCGGTCGAGACCGAACCGGACCGGATCCGCGAGGCCCTCGACGCCGGGGCGCTGGAATACATCATGAAGCCGTTTGACGGCGACATCATCGAGGCGAAGTTCGCCGAGGCGGGCCTGGTATGAGCCCGCAGGATATCGAGCTTTTCGTCGCCCTCGCCCGTGCTCGCGCCGGACTGAGGATCGATCCGGCCAAGACCTATCTGCTGGAGAGCCGGCTGGCGCCTCTGGCCCGCCGTGAGGGCTATCCGGGCATCCCCGAGCTTGCCTCGGCGCTGCGCAATCAGCGGGAGGACAAGCTGATCTGGTCGGTGGTCGAGACCCTGGCCATGGGCGAGTCCGCGTTTTTCCGGGACCGCGCCCCCTTCACGATGTTCCAGACCGAGCTGTTGCCGACCCTGGCAAGGCTTCGCGGCGCGGAGCCGATCCGGGTCTGGAGCTGCGCCTGCTCGACCGGTCAGGAAGCCTACAGTCTGGCGATGATCGCCGAGGCCGGAGAAGGCTTGCCTGCCGGGACCAAGGTGGAGATCTTCGGGTCGGACCTTTCGGAGCGCGCCCTCGAGAAGGCCCAGGCCGGGCTCTACACCCAGTTCGAGGTCCAGCGGGGCCTGCCGATCCGTCAACTGCTGACGCATTTCGAAAAGGTCGAGGACAACTGGCGGCTGACCCCCCGCATCCGTCAGCGGGTGCGCTGGCGGCGGGTCAACCTGATCACCGATCTGGAGATGATGGGACGCTTCGACGTCATCTTCTGTCGCAATGTGCTGGGCGGCATGGACCTGCCCTACCGCCGCCGGGTTCTCGAAAGCCTGGCGTCCCTGTTGCCGGCCGATGGTCTGCTGATCCTCGGCGCCCGGGAGGCTGCGGAGAGCATCACCGAGGCCTTCCGCCCGGTGACCGGACGGCCCGGACTGTACGTCCGCAACCCCGCCTATCGGGCGGCCGCCTGACGCTGGACGCCTCCGCCGATCTGTGCGCAACCTTGGGGCGCGGGGAGGCGATCATGAAAAGAATAATCATCGGCGCATTGCTGACGGGCTCACTCCTGGTAGGCGCGGTCGCCCATGCCCAAGGCGGCGGCGTCGAAGAGATCGTCGTCACGGCCTCGCGGATCTCGGAATACGACTCCAACAGCACGCCTCACGTCGTGCTTCGCAAGCGGGCCGACAATCTGATCGTCGAGGTCAATGTCGTCTGTGACACCCGCGACGCGAGCCAGCGTCGCGACGAATTGCGGGCGACCCTCAAGAGCATGATCCACGCGGCGGAGAAGGATCCGACGATTGAACTCGGACTGGGCCAGGAAGTGGTCGGCCGTTTCGATGAGAGCATGATCGACAGCCTCATCGGGTCGTCAAACCGTCCCGACACCAGCGCCGCCAGACTGCTGATCAAGACCCGCGTGACCGCGGCCGATACCCAGGATTCAGCGACCGGCCGGATCGAGTCCTTCATCAAGAAAACGCCCAAGGCGGGGCGGACAGAGATCCTGGTGAACGGAGGCTGGAATCTGACCCTGATCCAGCCGGAGCAATACCGGGGTGAGATCATCGCCCTGGTCGCCAGGGACTCCCTGGGCTCCGCCGAGACTTTCGGCGGCGACTACGGCGTCGCGGTCCAGGGCCTGCAACTGCCGGTCAGCTGGTATCAGGCCGGTCCGCTGGACCTGGCCCTCTATATTCCCTACCGGCTCGAGGTGCGCACCAAGTAGCCGCTACTTCGCGAACACCTTCTCCAGAAACAGCGTCTCGGCTTCGCGCTGGGCGTCGATATTCTGCTTCTTGCGGAAGCCATGGCCCTCGTCGCCGGCCAGCATGTACCAGACGTCCCCGCCCTGGCCGCGCACCGCGGAGACGATCTGCTCGGCTTCGGTCCAGGGTACGCGGGGGTCGTTTCGGCCCTGGATGACGAACAGCGGCTTGCGCATCTTCGAGGTCAGATTCAGCGGCGAGATCTGGTCGAACACCGCCTTCATCTTCGGGTCCCGCTCGTCTCCGTATTCGGCCCGCCGCAGGTCGCGACGATAGCCCTCGGTATTGGTCAGGAAGGTCTCGAAATTGGAGATGCCGACAATGTCGACGGCGCCCGCCAGGCGGTCGGAATAGGCGGCCAGCGAGGCCAGGACCATGAATCCGCCGTAGGAGCCGCCGTAGACAACCACCCGATTCTTGTCGAGGTCAGGCTGGGTGGCGATCCAGTCCAGCAGGGCGCCGATGTCCTTGACGCTGTTCTGGCGCAGGGGGCCGTTGTCCAGCTGGATGTAGGCCTTGCCGTAGCCGTCAGAGCCGCGAACGTTGGGGGCGATGGTCACGGCGCCAAGCTCGGCCGCCCAGTATTGCCGGCGGGTGTTGAAGCCGGGACGGTCCTGGCCCTCGGGGCCGCCGTGGATGTCGATGATCACCGGAGCCTTGCCGCTGATCTTCGCCGGCTTGTAGACCCAGGCCGGGACCGTCAGGCCGTCGAAGGACCTGAAGCTGACCAGCTTCGGCTCCTGCAGGGCCGACAGGTCAAGGCCGCCGGCTTCGCTGAAGGTCCAGCGGGTCAGGGCGCCGTCGGCAGGATCAAAGCTCCAGACATCGGCCGGGGAGGTGGCGGCGTTCAGGCCGATGGCCAGTCGCTTGCCGTCGGGCGAGAACTTCAGGGCGCTGAGCACCCCGACTGGCAGATCGGGTTGCGGCACGGCCTGACGGGTGCGGAAGCCCTGGACGGTCACCTTGCTGCGACCGCCTTCATTGATGCTGTAGGCCAGCAGGGCGCCGTCGGGCGAAAGATCAAAGCTCTCGACGTCCCATTTCAGATCCGGCGGGCTGATCGGCGCCTGTTTGCCGGTGGTCAGTTCGATCAGCACCAGGCGCTTGAAGTCGCCGCCTTCGTCGCTGAGCAGCAGGACCGACTTGCCGTCCGGTGTGAACTGCCCGCCCTCATAGGCGATCGGCGTCCTCGAGGGGTTAAGCGGTGTCGCCTTGCCCGTGGTCAGGTCAAGCAGGAACCGCTCGCTGGACACGGCCGAGAGATACCGTCCAAGCAACAGGGTCTTGCCGTCCGGAGAAAAGGCGATGGGGGCGGTGGCGCCGACGCCCTCGAAGGCGACCCGGCGGCTCGCGGCGTCATCGACGGCCATGACCATCACGTCATAGTCGGGATCGCCCTTGCCCACCCGGGCCCAGGCCAGCCACTTGCCGTCGGGCGAGAAGACCATCGACTGGTTGCGGGTTCCGGCCTCGGTGAAGGCCGTCTCCGGTCCGCCCAGGCTGGCCAGATAGCCCTGGAAGTACTCGTCGCCGCCGGTGTCCTTGAGGAAAATGAAGCGGTCGGCCGATCCCGGAACGCCCTCGGCCCCGGCGACCGGTTCGTCGAAGAAGGTCAGCTGGGTGCGGTCGGCGCCGGGGGCTGTCACCCGGTGAAGCTGACTGGTCTGGCCAAAGCGGGTGCTGATCAGCATCGAGCCGTCTTCGAGCCAGGTCTGGAAACCGGCCGACCGGGCGTTCTGGTAGCGCCGCAGGGCGTCACGGACCGATTGCGGGGCCTGGGGCACGTTCTGCAACGTCAGGCTCCCGACCTGCCGGGTCTCGACAGGCACGGGAGCGGGCGCCGCCATGGCGCTGAAGGCGGGGCCGATCAGGGCGGCGACCGCTCCCGAAAGCAGGAAACTGCGGCGGATCATGACTGTGGCCCCCAAATTCCAGAAAACGTCAGGCGGGATCGTATTCGCTGACCAGGTGGCCCGGTTCCACCTCTTTCAACCGCGGAATGTAGACGGTCGCGCTCGGGTCGGTGCTGATCTTTGACGGCAGGAAGCGCAGGGCCGACTTGGGATCGAGCGGCGAGGGCGGCTCGCCGGTCAGCCGGATCCGTTGCCGGTTGCGCTCGATGGCCGGATCGGGGATCGGCGCCGCCGACAGCAGGGCCTGGGTATAGGGGTGCTGCGGGGCGGCGTAGAGCTGTTCGCGCGAGGCCAGTTCCATGACCCGGCCCAGATAGAGCACCATCACCCGGTGGCTGATCTCCCGAACCACCGCCAGATCGTGGCTGATGAACATCATCGCCATGCCCATCTCCTTCTGGAGATTGATCAGCAGATCGATGATCTGGGCGCGGATGGATACATCGAGGGCGCTGACGGCCTCATCACAGATGACCAGTTTCGGCTTCAGGATCATCGCCCGGGCAATGCCGACCCTCTGGTTCTGGCCGCCGCTGAGTTCGTGCGGATAGCGGTTGATCAGGGTGGAGGAGAGGCCGGCCCGCTCCATCATCGCCGCGGCTTCGGCTTCCCGTTCGCGGCGGCCCAGCTCCGGGCGGAACACCCGCAGGGGCTCGGCGATGGAATCGCCGATGGTCGAGCGCGGGTCGAGGCTGGCCAGCGGGTCCTGGAAGACAATTTGCAGGTCCTTGCGCGACTTGCGCATGGCCTCCTCGTCGTCGCGGGTGATGTCCCGGCCCATGACGGTGATCGAACCGCCCAGATCGGCGCCGCCGGCAGGAAGCAGGCGCAGGACAGCGCGGCTGAGGGTCGACTTGCCGCAGCCGCTTTCGCCGACAACGCCAAGGGTCTCGCCCTGACGGATCGAGAAGTCGACGCCGTCGACGGCCCGCAGCATCATCTTGCGGCCAAGGGCGCCCTGACGCACCGGGAACCAGACCTTGACGTCTTCGCCCTGCACGACGACCGGGGCGTCCGGCGCAACGGGGTCGAGGGTCGGCCGGCCGCCGCGATCATCGCGGTCCAGCCGGGGAATGGCGTCAAGCAGGTCGCGGGTGTAGGCGGTCCGGGGATTGGAGAAGAGCTCGGTGGCCACGCCCTCCTCGACATAGGCGCCGTCTTTCATCACGCACACCCGGTCGGCGAGGCGGGCGATAACCCCCATGTCGTGGGTGATCAGCACCATGGCGCTGTTGGTTTCCCGCTGCAGCTCGGCCATCAGATCGAGGATCTCGGCCTGGACGGTGACGTCGAGCGCGGTGGTCGGTTCGTCGGCGATCAGCAGACGGGGGTCGCAGGCCATGGCCCCGGCGATCATCACGCGCTGGCGCATGCCGCCCGACAGCTCATGAGGATACTGGGTCATCCGCCGGGCGGCGTCGGGGATCCGCACCTTGTCCAGCCATTCACGGGCCCGGGCCTGGGCGTCGCGATCGGACATGCCCAGATGCAGCCGAAGGGGCTCGGCGATCTGCTCGCCGATCTTCACGTGCGGGGTCAGGGCGGTGAGCGGGTCCTGGAAGATCATGGTCATCTTCGAGCCGCGGATTCTGTTCAGGGCCCGGGGCTTGAGCCCCAGCAGCTCCTGACCATCGAAGGTGGCCGAGCCGGAGGCGTGTCCGTTCTGGGCCAGAAGGCCCATCACCGTCATGAAGGTCTGGCTCTTGCCCGACCCGCTCTCCCCGACCACGCCCAGGCATTCGCCGGGCGCCACATCCAGCGAGACGCCCCGCACGGCCTCAACGGCGCCGTCCGGCGTGTCGAACCGGACCTTGAGGTCGCGGATGGAAAGCACGGGGGACTGGGACAAGATGGTAAACTCCGGACCTCGAAAGGATCCATGATAACGATCCCGACCTGACGCACAAATGAATGACGCGGGGGGCAGTCAGATGTCGGCGAGGCGGCAAGGCGAGCGCCTGCCCGATGCACTACCTTGCATTGATCGGCGGGGCCGCGACATTTTTCCGCAGACACCGGTTCCCCATTCCACATTTCTTCAGAAGGCGTAGAGTTTTGGCAGGCTAGATTAGCGCCTCTCTCGGGGATGCCTCCTTATGCGGCTCTTTGATTTCTTCCGGCCGTCCCTGCTGGCCGATGGCCAGCTCAATCCGGTCGCACAGCAGATGCTGGCCGCCGCGCCCTGGGCGCTGGTGGCGATCTTTGCGCTGGCGCTTCTGATCCGCTGATCAAAGGGCGGCCAGGTCCTGGCTTGGCCGCGGCGCGATCGTATATCGACGTTCTTGTTCCCCCGGTTATGGTAAAAGCCGCTGGCCTGCGGATTGCAGGTGGCTGTCCCGAATGTGGACAGGGGGTTGCTGGCGATGAACAAGCCGATCTGGTGGCGCGCGGGGCGCAGTGCTGACGATCAACCGAGTCTGCCCCCGCCGGGCAGGGTCATTGTTGTCGGCAACGAAAAGGGCGGGGCGGGCAAATCGACCCTGGCGGCCCTGATTGCAACGGCGATGATGTATCGCGGTTCCCGGGTGGCGGTGATTGACGCCGATCTTCGTCAGCAGACCCTCAGTCGGTTTCTCGCCAACCGTCGGCGCTGGCTGCCGGCGGCCGGGGTCGAGGCTCCGGTGCCGATGGAGTTCAAGCTGGCTGACGACCCGACGCTGCTGGCGCTGGGCGATCCGGCGGACGCCGTGGCCCGCTTTGAAGAAGCGATCACCGTGGCGATGGCCCAGTCCGACATTGTGGTTGTCGACACCCCCGGGTCGGACACGCCGGTTTCCCGCTCGGCCCATCTTCAGGCTGACCTGGTGGTCACGCCGATGAACGACAGTTTTGTCGACTTCGATGTTCTGGGACAGATCGATCCCGTCAGTCTCGAACTGATGCGGCCCAGCCTCTACACGCGCGTCGTGCAGGAGGCGCGGGAAACGCGCGAGTATCACGGTCGCAGGCTGGACTGGGTTGTTCTGCGCAATCGCATGAGCGGCGCCGAGGCTCGCAATCGCGAACGGCTGACGGCGGGTCTTGAAACCCTGTCCCGTCAGGCCGGTTTCCGGCTTGGCTCATCGCTTCGCGAGCGGGTCGCCTACCGGGAGATGTTCCCGTTCGGCCTGACCATCGCCGACCTTTCGCCGACCGTCCGGCCGGTGAATGTCAGCACGCCGCGGCAGGTCGCCCGGGAAGAGTTGCGCGATCTACTGATCGATCTGAGACTGATCGCCCAGTCCAGAGCCGCCAATCAGGAAGCCGACGACGGCCTGGCCGCCCGACTGGTCTAGCGGCCCCGTCGCTGATAAAGCCTCGCGCGGACCAGCAAGGGGCCCATATAGACGCCATGGCCAAGACCCCCCGCGCGCCGACGGACCTGCCGTTCCGCTCGCCCTACCGCCACGGCTTTGTGCGTGTGGCGGGGTGCGTCCCCTTGACCGCCGTCGCCGATCCCGTCGCCAATGCCGCGGAAACCCTCGCCCTGGTCCGCCAGGGCGATGAGCAGGGCGCGGCCCTGATGCTGTTTCCGGAACTGGGGCTTTCGGCCTACAGCGCCGAGGACCTATTCCATCAGGACGCTCTGCTGGACGCCGTCGAGACGGCGATCGCCGGCCTCGTCAGCGCCAGCGCCGATCTGCGGCCGGCGTTTGTCGTCGGCGCGCCCCTGAGAGCCGGAACCGCCCTCTACAACACGGCCGTCGTGATCCAGGGCGGCGCGATCCTTGGCGTCGTGCCCAAGACCTATCTGCCCAATTACCGGGAGTACTACGAACGCCGGTGGTTCGCTTCCGGTCTGGGGGTGACGGGCCGGACCATGACCCTGGCCGGGGCGGAGGTTCCGTTCGGGACCGACCAGATCTTCGACATCAGGATGTTTGGCGAGGTGGCGGCGACCTTCGGCGTCGAGATCTGCGAGGATCTGTGGACGCCCGAGCCGCCCTCGACAGCAGCGGCCCTGGCCGGCGCCGAAATCCTGCTCAACCTCTCGGCCAGCAACATTGTGATCGGCAAGGCGCGGGAGCGGCGGTTGCTGTGCGCGTCGCAGTCGATGCGCTGCCAGGCGGCCTACGTCTATGCCGCCGCCGGTCCCGGGGAATCGACCACCGACAACGCCTGGGATGGTCAGGCGGTCATTGTCGAACTGGGCGCCGATCTCGCGGAGAGCGAGCGGTTCCCGACCGCGTCGGGGCTGGCGATTGCGGATATCGACGTCACCCGACTTCGGCAGGAGCGGCGCAGGACGGTGACCTTTGGCGATACGGTCGCCGCCCGGCCGCGGCAGACCTACCGCAGGACGGGATTCGATCTGTCGCCGCCGGCTGGGGAACTGACGCTGCTGCGGCCGCTCGAACGTTTCCCCTTTGTCCCCAGCGATCCGGCGCTGCTCGCCCAGGAGTGCAACGAGGCCTACAACATCCAGGTCCAGGGCCTGACCCAGAGACTGAAGTCGACCGGCCTCGACAAGCTGGTCATCGGCGTGTCCGGCGGCCTCGACTCGACGCAGGCGCTTCTGGTCGCCGCCAAGACGATGGATAGCCTTGGCCTGCCGCGCAGCCACGTGCTGGCATGGACCCTGCCCGGGTTCGCGACCTCGGACGGCACCCGGTCCAACGCCTGGCGTCTGATGCGGGCGCTGGGCGTGACCGGCGCCGAGCTCGATATCCGCCCCGCCGCCCGCCAGATGCTGGCCGACATGGATCACCCCTTCTCCCGGGGCGAGCCGGTCCACGACGTGACCTTTGAAAATGTCCAGGCGGGACTGCGCACAGACTATCTTTTCCGGCTGGCCAATCAGCATCGGGGTCTGGTGGTCGGCACCGGGGATCTGTCGGAGCTGGCGCTGGGCTGGTGCACCTATGGCGTCGGCGACCATATGAGCCACTACAATCCCAACGCGTCGGTCTCGAAAACCCTCATCCAGCACCTGATCCGCTTTGTCGCGGCGTCCGACGAGGTCGACCAGGCGACCGGCGATGTGCTGCGCGATGTGCTGGCCACCGAAATTTCTCCAGAACTGGTGCCGGCGAGCAACAGCGGCGAAACCCAGTCGACCGAGGCGTTTGTCGGGCCCTATGCGCTGCAGGATTTCAACCTGCATTACCTCGCGCGCCACGGCTTCAAACCCTCACGAATCGCCTATCTGTCGTACGAGGCCTGGGGGCCGCACAGCCTGAGTCCCTGGCCCGACCAGATTCCGGAAAAAGACCGGAAAACCTATGATCTCCTGACGATAAGGCGCTGGCTCGAGCTGTTCCTGAAGCGGTTCTTCGCCAATCAGTTCAAGCGGTCCGCCGTTCCCAACGGCCCCAAGATTTCGTCAGGCGGCGCATTGTCTCCGCGTGGGGACTGGCGGATGCCGTCGGACGCCCGGGTGGATGCATGGCTTGCCGAACTTGCGGCCAACGTTCCCGAAAAAGGCTGAGGTCCGGAACCGTCCTGCGGCAAGACAACACGGCAAGACTGGAAAACGCCCTCAGTCTGGCGTAGTGTCTGGCCGTCGCGGAGGGCGAAAGCTTCTCGTCGATTGTTTGAATTTTTTGTTGGAACCGAATGGCTCTAACGACGTTTGGCAATCGACCGCGGTTTCGGAGGGCGCTGTGTCAGGCGGGGAAATTCCCATGTTCTGTTACGGATCCCTAAGGGTCGTGCGGTAATTTTTTTTCAGAATGTCGGGGCGATGGCGCGTCGACATACGATGTGAGGGGCTCACCTTGAACAAGAAAGCATTGTTGCTGGGCGGCGTGCTCGGCGCCATGGCGCTGGCGCCTCAGGCGATGGCCCAGGATAGCGGCTGGTACGGGGCGTTTGACCTCGGCTACCACACCCCGGAGGGCGTGGAAGCGACCTCCAGCGGTCTCGCGACTGACGGTCGTCCCTATGAGTACGACTTCCAGCAAGAAGACAACGTGGCCGGCTTTGCCCGCCTCGGCTACCAGATCAACCCGCACTGGCGCGTTGAACTGGAAGGCGGCATCCGCACCGGCGACATCGAAAGCGTCCGCGGCGACTCGACCCGTCCGAACCCGACCGCGGTCTGTAACCTGTCGGTGACCATCCCGACCGGCGGCAACTGCGCTGGCCCCGACGGCTCGTTCAAGTCCTACACCCTGATGGGCAATGTCATTTATGACTTCATGCCCGACTCGGCGGTGCGTCCGTTCCTGGGCGTTGGCGTCGGCGTCAACCGCGTTGAGGCCGACATCTCCGGCCGCTTCAACTCGGTGATCCCGGGCGGCGGCTTCGGCATGCACGACGACTACACCGCCTTTGCCTGGCAGGGCATCGCCGGTCTGTCGTTCGACATCACCGACCGTCTGACGGGTGACCTGACCTACCGTTACCTCGACGGCAAGGATCTGACCCTGACCTCGACGAGCACGGCTACGGCTCAACCGGGCACTTTCAAGGGCTCCTACGCTGACCAGTCGCTGACCTTCGGTCTGCGCTACAGCTTCGCGTCGGCCTCCGCGCCGCCGCCGCCCCCGCCGGAACC